>MDTC01053933.1_pt1 | contig 23237 bp, 17 predicted proteins | sample 811181 | NCBI WGS metagenome assembly MDTC01 (sample SAMN05326644, study PRJNA326480) | marine metagenome | isolation source: seawater | place: Pacific Ocean: North | collected 2011 | reverse complement strand
GCTGCTTAAACAAAAAAGACCAATATCGAAAGCGTCCCATGTGATGCTACACAATGCACGGCAACATAGCAAAAAGACGCCTGTGATCCTCCAGGCTGGTATCCTGTTGACCACTTCGGCACAATCATATACCATGGGCTTAAGTTCCTAGCGAGAGAAATAATGGACAATAGAAAGCAAAAAGTGATATCCCGCCCTAGCCTAGCTTCCATCAGCGTAAGCGCTTCAAGGTTACTCAATGAGGTTGATGAAATAACACGCGGTCAAAGCTATTCACGCATTCAAGAAGTGCGCAGCCATTTCGAGTCCCTAAAAGCAGGTTATGATGCTAAAAAGTATCAATGGATCAATGGTAACGACGTTATGACTCTCTACGGGTTGCTACGCGCTGTATGGGGTGTTGTGTTGAAGTTGGCTTGGTTTTTCCTCCTGGATCTTGGTAGAATATTGAATAAAATCACAGGTATTGATGAGTATTTCTTGGTAAGAAAAGCCTTCGATCTAGAAGGTGGTCATCTCGGCAAATGCTTTGAGGTACATCAGAAGATTTCATCTTTAAGGGAAAAAATCAATGGCATAGGTCGATTGCGCCATGAGGCAAGAGTTAACGATATGCCGCCAAGCGAAGGGAAAGCGCTAACATTCGCCAAGAAATTTACCTATTGGGTATGGCTTGCACTGTTCTGGTTACATAAAATACCTCGAGTCGTTAATCACGTCCTCACCTGGTCCATGCTGCCAGTATTATTTGCAGCCGCCCCAAGGTTTTTTGCCTTCCTGGTATTTATTTTATTAACCGACTATCTACCCGAGAGCCGATTCGGTCATGCGGTATCTGAATACGCAATCGATATGTTTCGTTGGAGCATGCGTCTCCTTCGCGCTATAAGGCTATATTGCCTGGGGTACAGTCACCAAATGCCAACTTCCATGCACGGCGCGCTCTCTAAGGGTATAACGCCGCGAAAAATTGACTGGTCAAAGTTTTTACGAGTAGTCGCTTACGTTTATCTACCGATGCTTTTGTGTGAGATAACGCTATTTTACTACAATCCCGTACAAGTGAGTCTCATCGAGTGGGCAATTGCGCTGGTGCCTGCGGTGATCTTATACATGATCCAAACGCTCGCTGAAGAGGTTGAGATGAGACGAGTGGTCGTCGAGCATTCACAATCAACCATCTGGTCAATTGGCACGATTCTGCTAACATCTGTGGTCTTTGGCCTTGGCCATATGTCAAACCCTGAATTTGATATATGTGAGGGGAGGCTCTACAGTACTCTGTCTCAGCTATCAGGTTACGTCTTTGATGGGCTCACATGGGCAATTATTACGTATTTATCCGGTGGTCTAGAGATGTCGTGGGGCATGCATTTCGCAAATAATATTTATTTTACCACAACCGTCGGCTACGTGCCGTCTCCTGCAGCAGCTTTTTCGTTGCTGACGATTAGTCGCTACCAGGGATCTCCTCTTGCGAATCATGTCCAATCGATTGATACGCCTATGAAGTTAATGGGAGAGGTTGCGCGGAATCTATGGTATCAGTTCGAAAGAGTTTATAAGATCTATCTTGGTGAAATCCTGTTTGCCCGTCAGATATTTTCGATATCTGAGCTCGAGGATGAGCCTGTCACCAGTTCTCAGAGAATAATGCCTACAAAGCAAGACAGGTTGCCCACGAGTAAAGCGACGGCCAGCGCGCGATCACGGTTAACTCAAATTAAAAAATTTATCGATGGCATCAATCGGTCTGTGCAGAGCTATACTGGACTATTTACTCAATCAACAGCCGCAGTTTTCTAAGACTCTGCTAATCAAGTCGTGACGGTGTGAAAAGTTGCGCCATATCGCTGCTCAACGATGGCGACAATGGCAATGAAATATGTTATGCTGCGGCCCTGCCTCATTGAATCTGCAGATGTTAGTTTGCAAAATAATCATAAAGAAACTCCCTTTCGCGCTTGATTATCTTGCTATGCCTGGCACAACTGCCAGTGACTATCCGTGTGGCGTCATTGTTGAGGTCCCCTACCGCCAGTCAACCAGTATTGGGATTGTGATACAAACGACCGCTAGCCTTGATGTGCCATTGCACAAAGCCAAGACAATAAAGTCCATATCTAGAAATCGTATTGACCTCACAAACATTGAAGCATTTTATCTGAAGTTCGCCCACTATTATGGCGCCAGTATCTCTGAGTTATTAACCATGGTCATTCCCAAACGGTTATGGGCGATGGATGACGTTGATTCGCCCACGTGGTGTCATGCCCTGCCCTTAAATCCATCGAAAGAAAGTGCATTAACGAGCTCTGCTCAAAGGCTTTATCGGCGGTTGAAGCAGCGCGGCTGTATGCGATATTCGCAGATGCTTTATGAGGGTTATAAGTCAGTCACCATTCAGCAATGTCTAGATAAGGTCGCCATCGAGGCCGGCGATGATACCGAGCGCAAAAAAATACTAGAGCCGCCCGCTCTATCAGATATACAAAAGACAGTGTTTGAAAAAATAATGCTTGCGCCAAAGGGCATTCATTACATCAATGGTGTCACTGGTAGCGGAAAGACTTACCTTTATATTGCTTGTGCTCGACACTGGATCAGTCTTGGTTACCAGGTTTTGCTCTTAGTGCCTGAAATTGGGCTTACCCCGCAGTTATATAAAAAGTTTGAAACTTTTATACACGCGTGTCACATCGCAATGCTGCATTCAGCGCTGTCGGATCATCAGCGTGCGCATATCTGGAAAGAGTGTGCAAATGGCGATATCAAGTTGCTCATAGGAACACGGTCAGCATTATTTGTTCCCATGGCTAATCTTGCGGTCATCATCATGGATGAGGAGCATGATCTTTCATACAAGCAACTTTCTCAAATTCGTTATTCGGCTCGAGGGGCTGCATTTATGCGAGCTAAGGCTGATGGCTGTCAGCTGATCTTGGGGTCTGCTACGCCAAGTCTCGCCTGTCTCAGGCTAATCAACGATGCGCGTTTGACTCAACATTCCTTGCTATCACGCTACACGGACGTGCGTATGCCCAAAGTTGAGATCATTCCCATTCACGAAGAGAAGTGCCGTGTTGGCTTCTCCCGGGTAGCACTTGACGCCATTCAGGTGGCAGTAGACAAACGCCAGCGAGTGCTGGTCTTTCTTAACCGTCGTGGCTATGCGCCCTGTCTATGGTGCCCTACTTGCGACCAGGCTATAACGTGTCCTGGATGTGACCGCCCCTTTACTTATCATCAAGCCGAGCAGCGCATGGCTTGTCATCGCTGCCAGGTTGTCGATGCGGTCACGCGCCAATGTCAACAATGTCATACAGACAGTTGTATCCCTCTGGGTCAGGGAACTGAAAAGGTATCAATATTTCTTCAAGAGCATTTTCCTGAGGTACCGGTCATCAAAATGGACCGAGACACTTGCGGGACATGGGGGCAGCTATCTGCCACGCTCGGAACAATACACAAGCCGGGTCATAAGATCATTGTAGCAACGCAAATGCTGATTAAGGGGCATCATATTGACGACCTCAACACGGTAATCGTACTAGAGTCAGATCAGTCACTCAAAAGTAAAGACTATAAAGCAGGCGAGACTCTGCTCGCGCAAATGGGTCAGGTTATCGGTAGAAGTGGCCGAGGTCGTGAGCAGGGCGTTGTTTACATCCAGTCCAATTACCCAGACCATCCTCTTTGGTCATTTATTAGAGAGCATCAGTATGATGATGCCGCTGCTTATCTCCTCAATCAAAGACGGCAGTACAGCCTTCCTCCTTACACTGCACAGCTTGCTGTATACTTTACTTCTGCCACGATGGACAAAGCGCAACAGTTGGCTGCAATGCTCGTCAAGCGTCTCAATGTCGAGCACAAAAACTGCACAATTATTGGCCCAATGCCGAGTCTGTTTGCCAAGTTAAATGGCATGCACAGGGCTGTTGTGGTTATTCAATCTAGCCAAACAGCTTCTATGCATGCTATCATGCAATCGGTGTCGCAGCTCAAAAGAACGGAAAGGCAATATTCTAGTATTGTTTTTGAGCGAGATCCAGTCGAAATATAGTGGGCGTTTCACGTGAATCATCACGAGAGGCGTGCCAAATTTCTATTTACTGCTAATCCGAGGAGAGCCTTCATGAGAGCTGCCAGCTGAATCTTTTCAAAATCATTGGCTATCAAATTTCATTACGCGCATTGAAGGCAACCTTATCTAGAAAAAATATCCCTCTAACCCATGCTTCCTGTATTTAGACATGTTCCACGTGAATCATTGATGATTGTATCAGATCCGGTATAATATACGGTCTAAACCGAGTGACCATATGATTAGCTTGCCATCCTCAGATCACAATGCAGAGCATTGGCTCAAATCCTTGCCCAATTTAAAACATATTATGGTGGTGATTACTGGCGCTACAGATGGGATTGGTAAAGCTGCCGCCTTAGCGATGGCACGAAAACAGGCGAGTTTAATCATTATTGCGCGTTCATGTGTTAAAGCACAGGCGTTAATTGAATGCTGCTTGCAAGCAAATCCTGGCGGGAATTTCAGATATGTGCATTGCGATTTAGCCGACTTTTCTAGTTGTGAGGATGCAATAGCGCGCATCATGCGTATGCATGTTCCGCTTGACGTTATCGTGGCAAATGCGGGCGGTGCTTTTGATTATTCGACGACCAATAGCCAGAATCTAAATAAAACATTTTTTGTCAATCATACCGGGCATTTTGCTTTGGTCACTGCGCTTCTGCCGCTTCTGAAAAAAACGCGGGATTCACGTATTATCATGCAGAGTTCCGTGGCACATTATGCGGCGTCAGGTAACTTTGATTTATACTTCAACCCACAAACGAGGGCGTTAAAATCTGCATACGCTGACAGCAAGCTCGCTAATCTTCTATTCGCCCGTTCACTTAGGCGTCATGCCAAATTAACAGGAGCGGTATACCGTGCGATTGCGTCACATCCCGGATACCTTGTAACTAATATCAATAAGCATACTGTCCTTTCTGGCTTTGCTCAATCCGCGAAGGCTCTTGTGAAGGGTAACTATAATCCACTTTTGTTGAATATCGGATATCATTTCGGTCTCATGCAACCGTCGAGTTTATCCGCTGCTTTACCGTTGCTTTATGCAGCTTTTACTGAGCACTCTTATGATTATATTGGTCCGCAGTCCCTGTTTGGTCTACGCGGAACACCTGGGTATTCTAGAATGAGTGAAATGGCATGCTCAGATGCGTTGAGTCATGCGTTGTGGAACCGGTCATTATCCTGGTGTCGTGCAAACGCTAAAAGCCCAGACCTCTGGCGGCAATTATCGCGTCATTTTGCACATTGCGAAACATAAACATTACGAAGCAAACCTTTCTAGACGTATCATGTTCCGGTGTTAGGTTGTTAATCAAATATGCATGCGACGGTAAGAGGGTGTAAGATCCAGAAGATAACCTCTATGTTCCACGTGAATCCATTCGTATGTTTAGAGACGTGAACAGGCTGAGGGGGTTAGCTGGCTGATATATGGTGGCCAGCTAGAGCATAAACTTTTTAGATTGGTTAGACGAATCAATGTGAGATAAATCTCGAAACGGCAGTATGGAGTGACATGATCAGTTTTGGTGGCGGGCATAATAATAACCTATATGGTGTTCATACAACAAAACAAGTGTGTTCAGATACAGCGTTGATTATCTTTAAGATCGAAATTTGAGATTTAAGATGGCGTATCTCGATAAAGTACGATCCTGTAGCAAGCATTGATGCAGTGGTGGAAGAGTGAGGAAATGATAGCGTTGTCATAATATCTGAATGACGATGATCGGCTCAAGTGCCCATAATCGTATCTATCCCATATGAAAATAAAAACACCAATGATTGGCTAGAGCTAAACTTCGCGGATACTAGATAGCATGCCGGGTGATTAGTGCGCACCCAATTGTTCACAAGGCTACAAAGTTAAGGTTAGAAGCCAAGCAAGAGATTTATATTTGGATCGGCAATTCGAGATTAACAGGCGTCGCTGAGTGAAAGCGATAATAGCATTATTGATCGCATGCGTTGTGGCGATATCACAATCATAGGAAGGTCAGTAGCATGTGTTCCACGTGAATCATCATGGGTGCAGGTGGCGCAATTAGCCTTCCAGAAAGACAAAGCGGTGTTCTGTGGAAAGCCCTGGGTTGAATTGATAGCCAAGATTATATTCCTTGATGGCTTCAATTGATTGCGGTCTCGATCGGATGATATGTCGAGCCATAGCGCCTCGAGCTCTCTTCGCCTTAATGCCAATCACTTTGTAGGTCGAAGCATGGGGTGTTGCGAAGACGATATCAATTGTGGGGATTGTGAGACGTTGCGCATCAATTGCTTTGGCATATTCAGTCGACGCGAGATTTAGATGGTATTTGAAGCTATAATCATCAATTATTTGATTGAGGTAGGCGGTTAGTGGCTCTCTCCAGACGTCGTAGAGCGTCTTATCGATAACGTCCTTGGTGTTGCATCCCATTTCAAGTCGATAGGGCTGTATGAGGTCCAGGGGGCGTAATAGCCCATATAGACCTGATAGAAGGAAAAGACACGCTTGCGCATAGACCATTTCTGAGTCAGAGAGAGATTGAAAGTCAAGGCTCTGATAGGCGTCACCGGCAAATAACATCGCGGCCGATGAGCCCACTTGTGGTGCGCGTAGCTGATAGGTTTGAAATCGTTTAACGTTAAGATCAGCAATGGTATCACTGATTGACATCATCGATTTCAATTCTTTTGAACCTAGTGGCCTGAGCTGCTCCACAAGATGATCGGCCATGCTGCTGAAGTGCGCATGCGTCGCTTGGTCGATCGGAGTAGGGTCTTGGTGAAAGCGCTTAGCCGGTGACATTGTCAGTATAAATGGGTTCATCACAATTACTCCATATGGTCATTGTTAATAACGTAGCGCAGTTATGGTGAGGACACCAGATGAAAGGCTATTATTTATGTATCAATATTTTCTGCTAGGTGCGCGTTGGTTTCAATAAACTGTTTGCGCGGTGATACATGGTCTCCCATAAGGACTGAGAAGAGTTGATCTGCATGAATGGCATCGTCAATTTTTACTTGGTAAAGCGTGCGGTTTTCAGGATCCATAGTGGTTTCCCAAAGCTGATCGGCACTCATCTCCCCCAAGCCTTTGTAACGCTGAATCGTAACTTTTTTACGCATGGATTGATCTAGTAATTCAATGAGATCTTGAAGGTTTCCAATTTTCTTTTGCGTATTGTCAAGTTTCAGAAAGCTTTCATCGGTGAATAGATGTGAGGTTTGGGCGGATGTCCTTGCTATTAATGCGTAGTCCTTGGACTCAAAAAAGTCCGGACGAACAGGGTAGGATGCCATAAGCTTATTATGCATATGCTTGTTTACAACAACGCTGTAGCACTGCTGTCCCTGGTGGTCCTGGGCTTCAATAACATCAATTGATAAACCATGAGCAGATTTCTGAGCTTGTATTTTTAGCTCTTTAGTAATCGCGAGTGACCAGGTTTCAATCGCCTCTCGATTAGATTTTTGCTCAAACGGAAAGGGTGGGCAGACGAGTAAAGAGTTAATAAAGGCCTTAGGATAGTAGTGAGCGGAGCGGTCAAGCGCAGGCATCACTTGCCAATAGAGTTGGCAAAAGTTTTCCATTTGCGGCATGCCAACTGGTGGTGCGCTGTCTTCCAGAAAGAGTGCCGCGCTTTCTATAGCACCATAGGCTAAGAACTTTTGTAACGACTCATCGTCTGTCATGTAGATATCATTTTTCTTTTGGGTCACTTTGTAAAGTGGGGGTTGGGCAATATAGACATGACCTTTTTCAATGACTTCTGGCATTTGTCTGTAGAAGAATGTCAATAGAAGTGTACGAATGTGCGCGCCGTCAATATCCGCATCAGTCATGATGACAATTTTGTGATAGCGCAACTTTTCAGGATCATAGCCCTCGTTGCCAATACCGCAACCGAGCGCTTTGATGAGCGTGCCAATCTCATCATTCGATAGCATCTTGTCAAAGCGGGCCTTTTCAACATTCAATATCTTACCGCGCATAGGCAGGATGGCTTGACAGCGCCTATCACGTCCCTGCTTAGCATTGCCTCCAGCCGAGTCCCCTTCGACAATGAACACCTCGCATTTGGTTGGGTCTTGTTCTTGACAGTCTGCTAGCTTACCAGGGAGGTTTGATAGCTCAATCGAATTCTTCCTACGTGTCATCTCACGCGCACGCTTTGCTGCCTCACGTGCCCGGCTAGCATCAATGACCTTCTGGGAAATTAGCTTGGCGACTTTAGGATTTTCTAGAAGGTATTCTTCCATCGCATCTGAGAAAGATGACTCAACAATAGACTTAACCTCAGATGAAACGAGCTTATCCTTTGTTTGTGATGAAAACTTCGGCTCAAACATTTTAACAGAAACAATGGCAGTGAGGCCCTCGCGAATATCCTCTCCTTGGACTGGAGAAAATTTTCCTTTTTTATCGTTATTTTCCAGATGCTTATTCAGGACCCTGGTCAGTGCAGAACGAAAACCAGACAGGTGTGCTCCGCCATCTTTTTGTTTAATATTATTAGTGAAACAGTAGACGTTCTCCTGGTAGCCATCTTGCCACTGTAAGGCGCAAGAAACATTGATTTCATTTTTAGTTGTCGAGAAAGAAAAAACCTCGGGATTGATAGGATTTTTATTCTGGTTTAAGAAAGACACAAAAGTCTGAATCCCGCCCTCATAAAAAAAGGTGTCTTGCGTATCAGAACGCTCGTCATGGATATCAATTCGAATACCTGCATTAAGAAAAGCGAGCTCTCTGAGCCTTGCACTAATTTGCTGGTAGCTATATTCAGTGATGGTGAATATTTTTGCACAGGGCTTGAAATATACCGTGGTGCCGTGTTTATCTGACTCTCCGGTAATCTTTAGCGGCGCATCAGGCACGCCAAGCTTGTAACTCTGGAAGTAGCGGTTACCGTTTTTTTCGATGACTAGTTCGAGTTTTTCAGATAGCGCGTTAACGACTGAGACGCCAACACCATGTAAGCCCCCTGATACCTTGTAGGCGTCATCATCAAATTTCCCGCCAGCATGCAAGACAGTCATAATAACTTCCGCGGCGGAACGATTTTCCTCTGGGTGAATATCAACAGGGATACCTCTACCGTTATCACTGATCGTCACAGCACCATCAGCATGAATGGCAACTTTAACATGGTCGCAGTGCCCAGCAAGATGTTCGTCAATCGAGTTATCGAGCACTTCATAAACAAGATGATGAAGCCCCGTTCCGTCATCAGTATCACCGATATACATCCCTGGGCGTTTCCTCACAGCGTCGAGGCCTTTTAGAACTTTAATATTGGATGAATCGTAAGATTGTTGTTTATTGTCTTGTGCTGAGCTCATTGCTGTAGCCTATTAAATGTAGTGGCACTATAATACCACATTATGGCTAAAATTTCAAAATTCTTGCTTTACAAAGTACGATCAGTATATGATAAAAATCTCAATGAAATCAGGAGAAAATAATGTCCAAAAACATACTTTTTCATCAGCTAGAAATTGTGCTAGCTGACACCTATGTTGTTCTGATGCAAACACAGAACGTGCATTGGAATTTTACTGGTAATACATTTTATGGAATGCATCAAATGACAGAGAGTCAGTATGTGGATATGGTCGAAGCAATAGACTTGCTCGCAGAGCGGATACGCGCAATCGGGCATACCGCGCCCAGCGGATTGCCAGCTTACAGCAACTTAACCACGATAGAAGCGCATGATGTCACTATGTTGAACACGAAGGCAACTTGCCAGCACTTAATCGACTGCAACCAAAAGCTATGCAAATCGCTAAAGCTTGCCATTCAATCGGCCATAACAGAAAAAGATCCTGCAACAGAAGACATGATTATCGAGCGATTACAGGCGCACGAGAAGTTTATTTGGATGTTAACAGCAACCATTAGTGGAACCGACTGATTGTCGCAATAGTTAAATACAGGTTTTCAGCTGGACTCCTGAATAGTCAGAGCGCGATAGTCTACGGGCTCTATACAATTTTGATTAGGCTTGGGTGCGTCAACGTAAATCGCCTGTTCAGTAAACTTCTTGTCAAAAACCTCTGAGCTGAGAGCGGTAATAAACTTCTGGCAGTCAATATTTTGCAAGTAGTCAAGGATTTTACCCTGATTATCAACGTCAAGCTCTGCGGGTAAGTCGTCAATTAGCAAAAGTCGATGCGATCTGTTTTCTTTGGCAACTAAATCAAGTTGAATGAAGCGAAGAAGATAGGAGAAAAGCTTTTGCTGGCCTTGCGAAAAAGTTTGGAAAATCAATTCATTTTGATGCGTCATGCAGTGAATATCAGCGCGATGCGGACCGTTTTGCGTATAACCATACTGAATATCTTGAGCAAGCGCTTGTTGAAGGCAATCGCTGTAGCTATGCGCAGTATTCCAGCCCGGATGGTACTCAATACTTGCTGAATCAAATGAAAAAAAATATGACCAGTGTTTCATCAATTGTGCATTGAGAGACGCAATAATATCAAGTCTTGCTTCATGAACGCGTTGGCCATAGTGAATCAATGGCTCAGTCCATGATGCAATCTGCGACGACATATTCTGTCCAGACAGCTTTTGTTGCTTTAGTAACTGGTTGCGCTGCTGCAGCACACGCTGGTACTTGGCAAGATCAGTATGATATGCGGAGGCGGTATAGAAGCAACACCAATTGACATAATCTCGGCGGTTTTTAGGCGTCTGCGAGAACTCTCGATGTGTGCTTGTATCAATAAACACAACGGGTAAAAGCTTGGCAATTTCACTTTGTTTGACGCCCGCATCATGATCCATTTTTAAAGAGCAATCTGACTTATTAGAGCCGTAAGCACTCTGAATAAAGTGGGCATGTTGAGGCGTTTGTATCTTAGCATCAATCTGAAGGCAGGACGCGTCGTGGCTAATTAACGTATGAGCGGAGCGGCTACGAAAAGACTTTGCATACGCAAGATAGTATAAGGCTTCTAAGATTGAAGTTTTGCCTGATCCGTTACGGCCAACAAGCAAATTTGTCTTGGGGTTGAAAGTAAAGTGGCTGTAGTGAAAGTGACGAAACTTATTTAATAGTATTTGTTCAACAACCATGTCGGTATCAGTTAAATACTCAAAGGCATGACGATAAATAAGCTATCTTTACTGCTGTCTGTTTCCTCAAACGAAACACTGTTTTTTTCATCAACAATATTAATATCAATTTGTTCGGTTGTGACAACATTGAGTATATCAATGAGGTACATTAAGTTAAATCCGACACTGATTGCTTCGCCCTCTAAAGTGATTGGCAGCTCATCAAAGGCTTCCTCATGGTTGACGTTATGGGTAGAAATAACAAGGTGATCGGACTGAAAATTGAATTTTGCGCCATGAAATTTCTCATTGGCAAGGATTGACATTTTTGTGATCGATTTTTTTAATGCAGCAACCGATACAGTTGCTTTATGGTTAAAGCTTTTAGGAATGAGCTTTTGATACTTGGGGTACTGCCCATCAATCAAGTTTGAATAAATGGAGATGCTTTCGGTCACAATTGAAATATATTGGCTACCTATGGAGATTTCAATGGTTTCATCGGTTTCCTGTAAGTGTTTTCTCAGCTCGTGAATGGTTTTTCGAGGAACAATAAACTGTAGGGATTCTGTTGAGGCATCACTTGCTTCTCCATTTTGAGACGAAAATGCTTGTCCAGTTAGATCATTCAACGCAAGTCTATGCCCATCCGTTGCAACAGCGCTCAAGGTATCTCCAACTGAAATCAGCATGCCGTTGAGAAAGAATCGTACGTCTTGGCTGGCCATCGCAAAACTTGTTCGATTAAGAAGCCATAACAGCTCATTCTGAGAGATCTGGACCGTTTTAATGGTTGAAAATAGTGCGAGCTGCGGAAAATTGCCAGCAGGTAGCGATGCAAGTTTAAACCGTGTTTTTCCAACAGATACTTCGGACCAAGAGGCCGTATGTTTGACACGAAGCGTTGCATCCGGATCAAGTGATCGAGTTATGTCAAACAACTTACGGCAGGGTAGGGTGAAAATAGCTGTCTCGGACTGAGTATTATCAGTCACAGGCACTGTCATATGAATTTCAATCTCTGAGTTACTTGCAATGAGGGAAAGTTGGTTGCCAGTCAATTCGCACTTAATATATCCAAGTATTTGAATGACTTGTGTATGATCAACGATGCCACTGAGTACCTTGAGGGCCTTGCTAAGGTCTTTATTTGATATGGAAAAAACAAGGTCTGGCGCAGCGGCCTTGGGTTGAGATTCAGCGGCGTTGGATCGATCGACCTCAGTACGAGTATTCATTTTTTTCTCCTTGTTTTCAGTTGGACAGTAAACTTACGAGGTTATCATAGTCTATCTTTAAATCCGCATCGGTTTCAAGAAGACTAGAAATTTTTTGGCAGGCATGAAGAACAGTTGTATGATCACGACCACCAAAAGACCGACCAATTTCCGGAAGGCTTTTAGATGTCAGTGATTTTGCGATATGCATGGCTAACTGACGCGGGCGGGTTATTGACTGAAGTCGACGCTTACCTGTCAAATCACTGGTTTTAATTTTGTAGTAACGCGAGACCGCTTGCTGAATGCGATCGATGCTAACCTGTCTGGTATGAATCGTTAGAAGATCTTTCAGAGCGTTCTTTGTGAACGCGAGATCGATCGATTCGCCTGAGAATTTGGCATGGGCAATCAAGCGCTTCAATATGCCTTCAAGTTCCCGAACATTGGTTTGTATTTTGTCAGCAATAAAAAAAGCAACATTCTCTGGCAGGTTAAACCCCAGTAGAGAAGACTTTTGCATTAAGATAGCAACGCGCGTTTCAAGCTCTGGTGGATCAACGCCTACACAGAGTCCCCATGTAAACCGAGATTTAAGACGATCTTCAAAGCCATCAAGCTCTTTGGGATAGCGATCGCTTGTGAGAATCACTTGCTTATTATCCTCGAGTTTTTCGTTAAACCGATGAAACAGTTCTTCTTGTGATCGCTCTTTGTTGGCAAAAAATTGGATGTCATCGAGCATTAAGACATCAGCGTCAGAAAGTATTGATTTAAAAGAATCCATCGTGCCATGTCTTAGCGATTTAATCATTTCAGAGAGAAACTTTTCAGCATGTAGATAGAGTATTTTTTTCGTTGGATCTTTTTCTAGAACTGCATGGCCAATAGACTGCATAAGGTGGGTTTTACCAAGACCAGTACTACCAAAGATAACAAATGGATTGTAAGCAGTGCCTGGATTAGCCGCCGTCTGCTGCGCTGCAGCAAAAGCAAACTCATTGGATCGTCCAGTGATAAATTGGTCAAAAGAAAACTTTGGGTTAAGCGGGTAGGGGTTAGACGCTTTTCCAGCAACTTTAGGGTTGGCTGCGGGTGAAGAGGTGGGTTGAGTAGGGCTGGACGGGTGGCCCATTGCCAAGGAAATTTTTTTTGTTTCGTAAATGCTGCTGTGCATACGAATGGTATTCTCAATGACCGATAGATACTGATCACGAACCCGATCGAAGATAAACTGATTCGGGGCATAAACAACCACACCATCAGGACGCTCTAGCATCTGTAGTGGGGCAATCAACTGATGGTAGTCATCCTTGTTCTCTATTTTGTCAGCGATACGTTCGAGGCAATCTTGCCACGCCTCAGGCGCATTATTAGTCGTGCTTGTGACGCTTGCCATAAGAAAATTAATATGAATAAAACAAGGAGTCCTAGTGTATTACTTTTTCACAAAACTTTCTAGGGTCAAGCCCTGCCAACTTGTGAAAGTGCGGATTATTCTAGAAAATGATTTTCTTTTGACATGCCTTCATCAAACCAATGTTGTAAAATAATCTGGGCTGCGAGTGCGTTGAGCTGCTCTTTACTATGTCGATTTCCCACCATCTCTTTGGCACTTTGAGTTGATAGACGCTCGTCAACCAAATAACAAGGCATTTGATAGCGTGACACAAGGTTTTTTCTGAAAGTAAGAACATGGCGAGACATCTTCTGCCCAGATCCATCCATGTTAAGCGGATAACCCAGGATAAGGCCCACTGGTTGCCATGTCTTAACAACTTGATCAATCGCATCCCAGTGCGGGACACCTTTAGTGGCTGGAAGACTCTTCACCGCCTCAGCTAAGTGAGTCAAATCACTGCCGACAGCAACTCCAATAAACCGTTTGCCGTAGTCAAATCCAAGCCAATTCGCCATAGTGTTAATCCCTATAGGGAGTGCTTGAGCGAATCAACGTCCGCATAAACAAAGCGATTAGAAAAACAAAATACTTATTCACCATATCTTCACAGCTAACTGATGACCCAGTCACAAAAAATCCAATAAAGCCAGATTTACTATAACACTTGAGCATCAAAAAGGACAGGCATGGTAAAAGTAAGATATTATTTGCCTTCTTAAGGAAGAAAAAAGATAAATAAATAGAAAATTTCCACATAAAATATTATCATGACTAGGGAATCCAATGGAGATACATCTTGGGTAAATTACTGGCTAAGATTAGTTTGTGGGTCGGCAAGCTGATGCTTCTTGGTGTAATCATACTGAGCTACATGTATTTCAGCCTACCAGATGTCAGAAGTTTGAAGCAGGTTAGCTATCAAGAGCCACTTCAGATTTTTGCCCGAGATGGCCAGCTCATCGAATCATTCGGCAAAGTTCACAGAATTCCAATTAAAATTGAAGACGTCCCCCATTACTTCATACAGGCACTTCTTGTAACCGAGGACCAGCGCTTCTACGAACATCCAGGAATCGATATAATCGGTGTTGGTCGAGCATTACGTGAGCTTGTTTCAACGGGTGAAAAGCGACAAGGTGCAAGCACTATCACGATGCAGGTGGCAAGGAACTTTTTCCTAGGCAGGGAAAAAACATACTTTAGGAAGATCAATGAAGTCTTACTCGCCCTAGCAATCGAGCGAAGCATCACAAAAAATGAAATTCTGGAGCTTTATCTCAACAAGATTTATTTTGGTCACAGGGCTTATGGCATTGCGGCCGCTGCCAGAAATTATTTTAGCAAATCACTAGATGAGCTTACAATTGCTGAGATGGCACTGCTTGCAGGGCTACCAAAATCACCGTCACGCAACAACCCGATCGACAACCTAGCCTATGCAGTGGCACGTAGAAATCTAATTTTAGGAAAAATGCTGGATAAAGATGTCATCACGCAAGAAATTTTTGACATCGCCACTCAAGAGGTCGTGGTACTAAAACAAGAAACAGAGGTAACGCTTCTTAATGAGAGTGGCCGCTATATTGCTGATCTAACGCGCCAGACTATGGTTAATCAGTTTGGGGACAAGGCCTACGAATTAGGACTAAAAGTGCACACGACCATCGATGCTGATAAACAGATAGCAGCAGTAGCCGCATTGCGAAATGGTTTGGAAGCTAATAGTAAAAAGAGCGGCTGGCAAAAATCCAGAAAACATAAAAACTTTTGGCATTTATACGATCAACATAGGCAATGGGCTAAAGCAATGCGACAAAACCGGGTTGCGTCCAATTTACAAGCTAGCATGATTGTCGATACCTTAGACGAGTGGATAACTATCGATACGCAAAAATCAACATTTTGTCCCATGCTCAGTCTCAGTAGAGAGTGTTGGTTATCCAAAAACTGGTGTAGCAAAGATGACGAAGAAAAGTATCAAACACTCAACTTAAACAGGGGCGATCTAATATACTTAAAAAAAGCACATGGCCAAAGTAACCTGATACAAATCCCAGAGGAGCAAGGCGCCCTAGTCGCACTCAACAGCCACACCAGTGAGATTGAGGCATTAACAGGGGGTTATCTATTTAGTCAAAGTCACTTTAATCGCGCTACCCAGGCGTATCGTCAACCAGGATCAGCTGTCAAGCCGCTACTGTATGCCGCAGCACTTGAACAAGGTTTTACGATGTCAACCATCATCAATGATGGACCAATAGTCATTGAAGATGCGCAGGGTGAAAATGCTACGTGGCGCCCTAAAAATGTTGATCATCAATTCAAGGGCCCTATCAGGCTTCGGCAAGCGCTTATTCAATCGAGAAATCTTGTCTCAGTACGATTAGCAAACGCGCTGGGTATTGAGACTGTGATTGAGTATTTTAAAAACTTTGGGTTAGATCCGGAAAAACAGCCCAATGGCCTATCCATCTCCCTTGGTGCAGGACTAGTAACGCCATTACAACTTGCGCATGCATTCACAGCTTTTCCAAATCAAGGTCGTCTCGAACCAGTCAAGTGGATTTCAAGAGTTGAGGACGCACGCGGTAATCCACTTCTTGATGAAGCTGGAATAAGAGCTGCTGAGAGCACGGTATTGCCTCAAGAAACACAACCAGGAGCACAAGTACTTTCACCTCAGACGGCCTACATTTTATCAACCGGCCTTCGAGATGTTGTTCGCTACGGCACAGGACGGGGTGCCAATCGATTAAATAGAACCGACATTCACGGTAAAACTGGAACAAGCAATGATCTTGTCGATGCATGGTTTGCTGGGTATAATCCAGATCTTGTTGTGGCAGTTTGGGCTGGATACGACGATACTAATAGTAAGAAGTCTGTAGGAATGGGATCAAAAGTTGCTTTACCCATTTGGGTTGACTTTATGCATGCGGTCCTACGAGACGATCAGAAAACGATTGAAGAGCCGGATGATATTATTCGGCTTCGTATCAATCGAAAAACTGGACTGCCAGCTACCGGAGACCTTTCAGATAGTATGTTTGAAGTATTCACCACAAAAAATTATCCAAAACCAATAACACAAACAAAACAAGACAGCATTAATGAAGAGCAACACACGCTACGAGACGAGATTTTTTAGGGTAAAGCAGTGAGATTTTACGAGCCTGATATTAAGTCATCGAACCTATCAAAAATCTATCACCTTTCTAAAGAAAATGCGCATCACTTTTCTCGGGTTCTTCGTGGTAGAGTCGGACAAGTCATTCACTTATTTAATGGGCGCCAGGGGTGTTTTTCAGCCGAAGTGATAAAAATAACCAGAGAAGAGACGAGTGTTTTGATTCAGGAGTATTCACCCGAGAACCATACCCCTCGCGTTTCACTTAATTTAGTCTTTGGAATCACAGATAAACAAAAAATGTCTCTTATCGTTGAAAAAGCAGTTGAGCTTGGCGTATCAGAAATATTTCCCGTGATCACAGAAAGAACGCAAACACAATATGAAAAGCATTTCGACGATCTAACCATGCAACGATATCTCAAGATCATGATATCTGCAGCCGCTCAGTCTGGTATCAATCAGTTGGCAAAAATCTATTCTCCCACCACCCTAGAGGGGCTGCCCTGGCAAGATTGGCAAGAAGATCAGCAAAAGTGTTATGTTTGTCACCCTCATGGAGCAGACTATGAATTTAATACAAGTGACCGCAAAAGAGTCATATTTATCGGCCCGGAAGGAGGCTGGAGTGCAGAAGAGTTACGCTGGCTTGATGTAAAAGCCTGCAAAAAAATTCAATTAGCCAGATCAGTACTACGTATGGAAACGGCAGTGATTGCCGCACTTGCGAGAGCACAATGATGAACTTGACAATACTCGGCAATATTATTACAGTGGATAGAAATAAAATAAGGAGTATCGATGACTAGAGGTCGATTTATTCTAACGCCGGGCGTTGAGTGTGATGAAGACAACACAACCAAGCACTACTCAGTTTTCGCAACTCAAAACACAAACAGTCCAGACGAAGCCAAAGAAACGAAAGAAATATTCAGTGATCCTCAGGTATGTGGTGCACTATTTTTGCAACATCATATGATGAGTTACTGTACCCATGCGCGAAAACATATAGCGCTACCCCGAGAAGATATTATTAGAAATATTCAGTCGGTACAGGCTGTTAATGCATTTAGGGTAAACAACGGCCACACGCCAATATTTTGTGCTTTTGACGCTGAGCCTGCCCCAGTACAGGCTAGAAGGTATGTCCATAATCCGCCAGAGTGGCCTATCGATCCGTTTGAACAAGCTGAATATTTATATCAACAAGTTCAGTCTGGGGCATTTTCAAAATTTATCGAGGACGTTATCGGTCAAAAAGGATATTATCCCATGTTGCCTAGTAATCAAACACTTGGGCTGATCGCAGAAAAAGATGTCCATAAAGCACTGATCATTGCACAAGCAGTTGGTTCGATTACCGGAAGAGTTATGGGGGCACTAGGGATCAATATGCTATTTGCGCCGGTATGTGATTTAGGTGCCCAGGCATTCCCTGAACGCTGCTATTCCAAAGACAAACAAATTACGATAGGGCTTGCAACAGCCTGGTGTAAAGGTGCATTAGACCAAGAAGGGATCGATAAGATTTGCCTCAAGCATGCGCCAGGTCACGGAGTAGAAATCAATCGTGGTAGCACTAATAACCAAGATACGCATAATACAGAGTGTTACACACATGAGCCAGTAGAGAGTATTGGCAAACATCTTTCGGTATTCAGAGAGATCATCGACCAAATAACCGAGAGTGGCTATGACCCCAAAGCCATCACGGTCATGACAAATCATATCATTTATACGGCTATTGATGCCCTCGATCCAGTATCCTCATCTTCACAAGTGATACAGTATTTAAAAGAAAACTTGCCCGATGGTATTGATCTGATCGCCGATTGCATCAATATGGCCAGTTTCTCCAAAGATAGAAATCTATTCGTTGAGCGTCTCAAACAATGTCGAGATCTACATAGCGGAGGCGTGATCGCCACAACCCACTATGTCAAACAAATGGGCCGTAGAGAGTTACTAAGCCTTGATAAGGATCACGCAACTACTCACCAAGAGCTTTTTTGCAGTAATGGGATAGAATACGGGAAATCGTGACCGCCACAATACATGGCGCAGTGAAAGAAACATCGCATATCTCACTAATAAAGATGACTGTTGCAATCGGCAAGTCCATAACGCAAATGAGTGCTGAAGCAATTCCTGTGACCATAAATAGCGTGCTCAGCCCATCAATCATCGGCAAATAGTGCATTGTTTTTAAGAAAAAGTAGAGTGCGCTAGACGAGGCAACGCCAACATAAACCGCAGGAATTAACAGTCCGGCGCTTCCGCCCGCTGAAATAGTCAAACCTGTGAGAAAAATTTTAATAACCACAATACCGAAAAGAACTCTCCAATCTAAGAGTATGCCCAAAGTTGACGATTCCCCCGTAAAAAGATCAACAATCGTTTCCTCGCCGACGCCAAGCAGGTGTCTCGGCTCAATTCCAGCATAGTGGTAAGCAAAAATCGCTGTGAGAGCACATATGAGTGCACCCATAGGTGCTCGAAACCAATTAGGGATTGGAGTGTAACACCAATCAATTAATTTAAAAATACCACGCAAGCCCAGACCGCTCACTATGCTAACAAATATAGAGGTAATGATAACAATAATATATTCATGCATGTGATAAGATATAGGATGTGGGGCTAGGGCAAAAAGCGCTTTACCCTCTAGTAAGTGATTGCTTAAAATGAAAGCGACGAGCGATGACGCGAGTGAACAAAGAAGTAATCGGTAAACAAATTTGCATCCAAAAACCAACTCAAGAGCAAAGACAGAACCAGTCATAGGCGCATGCAGAAGGGTTGTGATCGCCGCAGAAATGCCACACATCTCTAACAGACGAAGAAATAATAGGTTATTGACTGAAAATAACTTCGCAACGAAAACACCAATACGCTGACCAATAGGTATCGCAGGGCCTTCTACACCGCCACTACCGCCAAAGGCGAGGGTCATAATCGTAACAAAAACCCGCTTTAATGCAGAAGTAATCGAGCCGTTTTGATAAGTTTGCTTAATAATATTTTGTGGCGAAGTTTTAGCACTATAAGTTTTATGGAAATGCTGCAGAGCTTGGGAAGAGCCATCGCCAAAAGCATCTGAAAACCAAGGTCTTTGGTACAGAAGCGCTCGAATAAAAGCGACACTCGTTATTGTCAAAATGAAGTAAAGATGATTCATAGAAAATAATGAGGATTCGGTGATTACCTCAAAAAGGAAGTGATTCGTATGCAAAATTGCAGAAACCATGAACGAAGACAAGCCCCAGGTAACAACAGTGACGATCAAGATAGATGACATCACGATAAGTGGTGGAACGTCAAGATCAGAGAGATCTGAGCGATCGAGAACAGAAAGTTTTTCGGAGAGTTTTAACTTAGCCATATTAGAAAGTCCTAAATTTTGCTCAAATCAAGAAGCCCTGCTATTTTAACACAATTTTAATATTAAGAAAATAAAGCAACCACACCAATAGCCAGAATAAATATCAGTCCCCGAAATGATCAGATTAATCATAATATTCACAATAACTTGACGATCCACAGCTTGATATGGTCTAACATCTGTCCTACTATCTATGTAAAACAAATCATTTAACAAGGTTGAGTCAGTTTTTTATCATCCCGAAAGTTAGGCGTAAACATCCTCAGGGACTGAACATATTTGTTCAATCTTGGGGTTATGTCGGTGTGCGTCTAGCTATATTCGTTCTTTGGCTACTTGCAATTGCCATGTCCATAGCCCAAAAGATTCAAATTTTACATTTTTGCAAAGTAACACTCATGCTGCTTGGGTGGATTTACATACCGATACTCTTGGTAAAAATTGCGATGTGGTTGTTTGCAAAAATCAAAAGTTATTTTAGCTTCGCTCTCTGCTACAACCTTACACAAAATATACAGCAACAGATTCGCTCACTACAACTGAATAATTTAAACGAGCATGAGAAAACACAGCTATGCGAGTTCTTACAACGTTTCGAAACAATCAAAGCCATACAAAGAAGTCTTCATGAAGGATATCAGGGAATCGTTTTTTTGAAAAAAAATCACGAGAAGCCTCGATCAAGCAAACAAACCCAAAGAATTGAAAAAACGAAAGTAACTGCATGGAATGTTCCAAGCCATCATCGTCACTCAAGCTTTTCATGTGCCGTTGATAGACGATTGCCACGTAAGGTTATCATAGCATTTAAAGATCTTGATAGAAAAACGTCTCCAGATACAACCGTAAAAAGACTGGCTTTTAGCAGTGGCCTTGGATTGGCGATTGATCTACATGTCCTCAATAAATCAAAGCTGGCTGGGGGCGCGAAAGAGTGTTTTTATTGTTCAAATAAAACAGCGGTTGGTGCTTTCACTGTCTGTGAATACTCAGAAGCATTATCATCTCAGAGGTTAGGTCTAATGGCGTGTGCGGTACTAAGAAAGCGGGGAATAAATGAAGAGAAAGAAGGTATTCTACATAGCTATAGAATTGAGAAAAGCTCCGGAGAGTCCTTAGGGCGCTTTATTACCAGAAGGCTAGCAAGAAAAGTAAAGCATAAAAGCGAACAAACACTCGATATCGTCAACATGTTATCTCAAGTTCAGAGCCAACTCAGTCATTTACATAAAAACGGACTTGCTCACATGGATTTAAAGGTTGAAAATATTACGGTATGCTATGATCATAATAATAACTTAAAATTTACTGTGATCGACTACCCGAGCAAGTCTGCGTTAAATGGCGTAGAAAAAGAGCATTCCACACCGTGGTTTGGAGAGATGTCGAATATTCACGGACTCCTATCTCAGGTCATAACGCATAATAGGTATCAGTTTTGGATGGATTGTGAAGCACCTTGCGTCAACATTGATAGTGGTATTAGCTATGATCACCGTAAGAAATTCGAGGCATTGTTAGCTAAGTTTGAAGAGAGAAAGCCAAGGTTGGTATCCGAGGGAATATCACAGGAGCCGATATTTTTCTCTGGAACAAGTTCGAGAAATAATGAATGTTATATTACGATTGCGCCAAATACCATTTTCCATGATACATGGGCAGTACTTTATGTTGCATTCATTGCGAGTGAGTGTATCGATGATAGTCGGACTCAACAAACAGAAGTTTTTCTATTAATGCAAGAAATGTACGCAGACTACGTCCAGTGGTGGAAACTAAACGGGGGCGTTTCGGTTTCAAAAAAGGACAGTTGTATCAGATACATGAATCAAAACTGGGCGCTAGATCTCATTATTAATAAACTCAAATCACGAATCAATACAAATCAATCAACGTCATCTACAGCCGATCAAAGCTATGGGAGCATTCACAATGTTTAGTCAAATTAAAATAGTTCTTAAGCGATGTCAGATGGGATGCCAGCAGGCGTACTCTGCAGTGCTGCTGTGGCTTTTACTAGGCACTTTTTTGATCAGCGGTAACCCACACGTGATGATCATTTTCATCATGACATTTGCTAATGCAGCGCAATCTATTCAGCCATCGAGAGATTGGATTAGTGATCTATTCATGGGTGTTAGTATAGGCATAGCATTATATATTTTATTTAGACAGGTAACAGTTATACCAACGATACCAATAACAGAACAATTAAAGACGTGGTATCACTATCCAAGAGATATCCTGGCCTTGGATAGTACCTTGTACTTTATTGCGCTGTCATTTTATCCATTGGTCAGTCAGATAAAGCCACGACAGAAAGCGAAGCTCGCGCAGGCTAGCTTAATACTGGTAACATGTCTTTATGCAGTTTTTGCTGCGGGACTCTTGGTAGCAGGAACGTTATTGACCCAATCGATTCAATTTAAATTTGCTTATCCCCCTATGATCACAGTCTGGTTGGTCAACACTCTGATGACTAGTCTCAGTGAAGAAGTTTTTTACAGAGGTATTATCCAGAATATGCTCAATAGATTCATGCCCAAGAAAGAGATCCTTGTCATCATTCTAACCGCATTGATTTATGGGTTATCCAATTTTCGGCTTGGCTTTGAGATCATGGTACTCACTTCTCTATGCGGCGTTTTTTATAGTTTTTTGTATCGTGCCACAAAAGAGTTAAGATATCCGGTGATACTACATGCTTTTTTGAATACAATTTATTTTATTTTCTTTGACGTTCCCGTGTTGTCATAAAGGTAGCAAAGTGTTCATAGCGCCAAGCGTAGATCCGCAAAGCAACCAGTTGCTGCAATAACAGATTCCAGTCCAGGGAGGATTACGGCTTGTTCAGCCAGTAGTTGAGGCAAGTCAATATGATACTAACAACTGTACAAGTGACCCAAGGAAAATAGATTTTCATGCCGGTCTTTGAGGATGCAAAAAAAATATCCCCAGG
>MDTC01204270.1_pt1 | contig 23239 bp, 18 predicted proteins | sample 811181 | NCBI WGS metagenome assembly MDTC01 (sample SAMN05326644, study PRJNA326480) | marine metagenome | isolation source: seawater | place: Pacific Ocean: North | collected 2011 | reverse complement strand
TCACTCGGTACGATGGATGCATTCAATGCCTTCCGTGACTCTCCGCTTCGTCTTCCAGCAGAAATGGCAGGCATCATAGCAGACCCCAGCCGATTTCCGTTCATCGATAAAGTGCTCAATGTTGATGAACGACAATCAATGACCACACAGACCACTCTATCAGTAGCGCAACAACCATTCCTCTCGGACCATGCTATCGAAGGAGTTCCATATCATCCCGGTGTAATGGCTCTTGAGATGTTTGCTGAGAATGCGCTCTTGCTGCGACCATCAGCCTGTCTTGCAGGGTTTGAAGAAGTGACATTTGGGCTCCCTGTTAAACTCTTGAAGGGGGAAATGACCTTGAGAGTTCATTCAGAATTGATTCGCGGAGATGGCGAGATGAGTTGGATTGCTTGTCGTCTTCTTTCTGATTTATCGAACTCAAAAGGAGAGGTCTTTGGAGAACGTGAACACCATAAAGCGATCGTTCGGGTCGTTGAGAGAAGAGACGACCTCGGTCAATTTTTACAATCGGAAGTCGAATCCTTGCCTCAGCTTGGAACGCCGGCTTCAGGCGAGTTGTCTGAATTGCCTTCGTTCATCTATCGTCGCTATTTCCACGGTCCTCGATTCCAATCACATGGTGGTGTTTTGCGCGGAATTGGTGATGAACAAATGCCAGGTGCTGACGGAATCGCTTTGATGCGTCACCAATTGCCACTCACCGATCAGTTCGCTTTGGAAACCGATGGCGAGGCCGTCCTGCTGGAGTCACTTCCAATGCTGATAGAGGCAGGATTCCAAAACGCTGGATTAGTGGCAATGGAATCCGAAGGTTTCTCCTCATTACCTGTGGGAATCGAATGGTCCTCTATGCTTCGAGTCCCAGACCAGAATGAGGTGCTGCGTATGCGAAGTTTACGAATCGCAGTTGAAGACGCTGGAATTACGGTTCATGATGTTGTTGTCGTTGGTGAGGATGATGCTCCAGTGCTTGCACTCAAGGGCTTACGTCTCAAGAGTATGGCTCCCGTTCCAGAAGACCAAATGTTCACCCTTGAACGCTGAGGTGAGTTGATGGATATTGAGGAACTCATTCCTCCGTTTCCTCTCCCCGTTCGCTCGCTGTGTCTGCGTTGTCCTATTGAATCTCTTGAATTGGAACAGGTTCAACTTGCCTCTGTAGATGAAGTTTCAACTTTTGTAGTAGAAAAGCGACTCCAGGAACACCTAGCCGGTAGATGGCTCTTGGCGAAAGCGCTTGAGCAATGGGGGCTTAATCCTAATCAGATTGAGGTTAAACGGACTGAATTTCGAGCACCGGTGTTATCCTATTTGCCAGGGTTGTGGATCAATACTCCTCTGCCATCGGTGAGTATCGGTCATTCATCAGGTTGGGCTTACGTGGCACTGATTGAGCACGAATGGTCCATTGGAATCGATGCAGAACTTGCCGATCGTGGAATTGCAGAAAATGCATTTGACATGATGGCTCGCGGTGATGAATTGCATTGGCTTCGAGAAAATCCTTCACATGCTATTGAATTGTGGACTTCGAAAGAATCGGTTCAGAAGGCAATGCAAATGGGCATGCACCTCAATCCTCGTAAAATTGAAATTCCAATTGGAAAAGGTATCAGAAATATCTCAATTGAAAAATTAAATATTCAATTGGAAAATTGGAATTATAAAGGCGTAAATATTTCAGTGGCCTGGCACGACCAACCCTTGCGTATTCGAACTCCAGAGGATGATTTACTTGATGCAACTCAAAAGGCAATGCAAGAACAAGACTGGGGCGTTGGATGCAAAACGACACGGGGTAAGGTGTGATCACTTCCAAAACATGTAAGCATCACGACTTGACTCCCACGGGAGCCCAATTGCAATACCGAGTTCCGTGAGTATAACGTAGTTGAACAACAGGTAAAGTAAGTAAGAAGTACTCAACACCAAGAGGGAGGTGTTGACAATTTTTCTACGATTTCTTTTCACTTCATCAAAACTGCAAATTCCTTGGTTACGGAAGAAAACAATTAACCCAATGACGACACAAGTCAATGCGAAAAGTAGCATTGAACCTCGGAACCATCCAAAACCGTCTCCACCCCAGTAGAGTGTATTCGAAAGAGCAGCTCCAGTCGATACAGTTGCTAAGCCAAACATGACCAGAACTACAGACGGAAGGCAACACATTGAGGCGATGAGGGTGGAGCCTGCAATGTATTTCCAGAGAGCAGCCAACGGCTTTTGAGTCGTCGTCGTCTCATCAATGCCCTCCTCCATATACTTCGATTACACCTTTGACTTTTGAAAGCATGTATTCATTTGGTAAATTTATCACTCTTCTCTCTCTTGATTTGGGCAGAAATTGTATCAAAATATTTCGTGAACTTCATATAGGGTAACTGACTGGCCAGTATGTAACCGATGGTTCAGTAGTATAGAGGTGGGTAAAATGTCTGGAAATGATGATTTTGAAGAAAAATTGATTGAACAGATTACCGAAATGTTCCGAAACATGGGCATGAACCTCGATAAGGAGCAAATCCGTGCGTTGATGGAGCAATTCCGGGCGCAATTCGAAAACCTTGGCCTTGACGCTGAAAAAATTGCCAAAGGCGACGTTAATTTCAATTTCGATCTTTCTCAACTCGCAAAGATGTTTGAAAAAGGAAAGTCGATGGAAGACATTTTGCAAAACATGGGTATTGATGTTCAGGTGGATGCGAATCCAATTCAAGTCGAAACTCCCGAGATTGACGAAGCCAATGATGAATTGTATTCCTTACCCGCAGACGATGTTTATCTCGACGGTTGGAACATGTCGGTGACCATTGATTTCACGCTCAAAGGCGATGTCGATGCTGCTGAAGTCGAACTCTCTCTCATTCGCGGAGGTCAACAATTGGAGATTATGAAAAGCACTCAAACTTCTCCTCTCGCACGTGTTCCACTTCCTCATCCTTGCGATGATGTCGTCGACTGGTCACTCAACAATGGCATCCTCGATGTCACGCTCAAACTCACGCCTCAAGGCTCGGCTGTCGAACAAGAAGATGACGGTGACGACGACGAAGGTGATGATGATGAAGCACCGGAAACACCAGATGTTCGTATTGATGTTGGCGATGACCAAGATGAAGATGATGATGGCGGAATCCCGATATTTTGAAAAATGGAAGTGAAAAAATGAGTAAAGTAATAGGAATTGATTTAGGAACCACAAACAGTTGTGTAGCGACCATTGAGAACGGTGAACCCGTTGTCATTGCGAATGCGGAAGGCGCTCGAACAACCCCTTCGGTTGTTGCCTTTGCGAAAGATGGTAGTGAACGTATGATTGGTGTAACTGCCAAGCGACAAGCGGTCACAAATACCGAGCGAACTTTGCTCTCTGTGAAGCGGCATATGGGAACGGATTGGAAAACCAATATCGACGATACAGACTACACTCCTCAAGAGATTTCAGCATTTATTCTTCAAAAGTTAAAGGCTGATGCTGAAGCTTATCTCGGTCACGATGTCAAACAAGCAGTCATCACATGTCCCGCATATTTTACTGATGCACAACGAACTGCAACCAAAGATGCAGGCCGTATTGCAGGCCTCGAAGTCCTCAGAATCATCAACGAGCCTACAGCAGCAGCTCTGGCTTATGGTGTCGACAAAGGCGAAGACCAAACAATTCTCGTCTATGACTTGGGTGGAGGAACTTTTGACGTTTCAGTCTTAGAGATTTACCAAGTTGATGGTCAGCCTCAAATTGAGGTCAAAGCAACTGCCGGTAACAACAAACTCGGTGGCGATGATTTTGATGATCAAGTCATCGAATGGATGGTCGCAGAATTCAAGCGTGACACAGGTATTGATTTGTCGAAGGATGTTCAAGCCATGTCCCGTCTCAAGGAAGCTGCTGAAAAAGCAAAGATTGAACTTTCTGGGACTCAACAAACCCAAATTAATCTTCCCTTTATCACCATGCGCGACGGTCAGCCAGAGCACATGGACATGACACTAAGTCGGGCGAAATTCGAAGATCTCATCTCTAAATTAATTGAAAATACCATGGGTCCAACTCGCCAAGCCATGAAAGATGCTGGTGTCAAGAAGGGCGATGTTGACAAGGTCATTCTGGTCGGTGGTTCAACACGTGTTCCAGCAGTACAAGAGGCAGTTGAAAAAGAAGCAGGAAAAGCCCCATACAAAGGCATCAATCCTGATGAAGCAGTCGCAATGGGTGCGGCACTCCAAGCAGGAATTATTGCTGGTGATGAAGGTGTTTCTGACATCCTGTTGCTTGACGTCACACCATTGACACTCGGTATCGAAACGCTGGGTGGTGTCATGACTACGATGATTGAGCGAAACACGACCATACCTGCTCGACGCTCTGAAATCTATTCGACTGCGAGTGACAATCAACCTGCGGTAACGATTCACGTCCTCCAGGGTGAACGTAACTTTGCGAAAGACAACGTCACTCTCGGAGAATTCACCTTGATGGGAATCCCAGCGGCTCCTCGTGGAACTCCACAAATCGAAGTCACCTTTGACATCGATGCAAATGGAATCGTTGATGTCAGCGCCAAAGATATGGGCACTGGCAAAGAGCAATCTGTCAAAATCGAATCTCAAACCTCACTGTCTGAAGATGAAATTCAAGCGAAGATTAGTGAAGCAGAGAAGTTTGCAGAAGAAGATCAATTGCGTAAGAGCAAGGTAGAACTTCGTAACATGGCAGACCAAGTCGTCTACCAGACGCGCCGAACACTCGATGAATCTGCTGACAAACTCGATGATGCAGAGGTTGACCCAGTCAAGCAACACTTGGATGAATTGGAAAAGATGGTTCAAGATGATGACGGAAAGCCACTTGATATTGACGAAATTGACGACGCAGCGATTCAAGCCAAAGTCAAGGAAGTCGAAGAGGCAATGCACGCAGTATCCGCTAAACTCTACGAAGCAGCGGCAGCAGAAATGGCTGAACAAGACGGTTCATCTGAAGACGGCGATATTGATGTTGGAGGCGATGACGTTGTTGATGCAGACTTCGAAGTCGTTGAAGACGATGAAGATTGAATCGAACTTCAACCATAGTTGACCTTATTGCGAAGAGTTTGGTGGACGTGCTATGAGCGATGCGCCTATTCTCAGGGATACTGAGCGTACGACTGGACGCAGTGCTCTTCAGAATAACATTCAAGCGGCCATGGCCTTGGCAGGAGCGGTTCGTTCAACTCTCGGTCCCCGTGGCCTCGATAAACTGCTCATCGATGATGACGGTAGAATCCTTGTAACCAACGATGGTGTGACGGTTCTTGAATCTGCTAAAGTCGAACATCCGGTGGCACGAATGATGATCAATGCCTCATCTGTTCAAGACAAGATTGCTCGTGACGGAACCACATCGACCGTTCTCATGTCTGCAGAAATGTTGCAAAATGCTTGGCATTTAGTCACTCAAGATGTTCATCCTGCGATTATCGCTCGAGGCTTCCGGATGGCAGAAACCCATGCACTTGGTGTCCTAACTGAACTCGCACTGGAATCTGGCAAAGAACATCGTTTACTTGCTACACAAACCTCCCTTGCTGGCAAGGGACACCACTCAATGCAAATGCTCCTTGCCCAACTCGCTGTTGAAGCGGCGGAAGCAATTCAAATTGAATCTGAGTCCGGAATTGTAGCTGACCCAACCAGAGTAAAGATATTGCCGCAATCTGGTGGCAGTATGAATGATACACGTCTGGTTACGGGCTTGGTTTTGGCTAAAAATCGTATTCATGAAGACATGCCTCGAGTCGCTGGTGCCGGTAAAGTCTTACTTGTCGACGGAGGCATTGAGCGCCGGTCTATGAAAAGCGACATGAAAATAAATGTCACTTCTCCTGGTGTTCTTGAGAGTTTTCGTATCAAAGAAGTCGAATTACTCCAAGAACAAATCAGTCATCTCAAAACACTTGGAATTGGTTTACTTGCTTGTAAGGAAGGTATTGATGAGGAGGCCAAAATTATGCTCGCTCAAGAAGGGATTCAAGCATTCCGTCGGGTTGCACGATCCGATCTTGACCTTTTAGCGCGTGGCTGTGGCGCTACACTCGTATCAGATGTGAAACGGGCTACTGAACAAGATTTAGGAGCCTTTATTTCAAGTAAAAATGAAACGTGGGGCAGTGTTGCTCATTGGATTGTAGAAACCGAAGAGGGAGGTGCAACGCTCATCGCATGTGGAAGTACTGAAACCGTTTTGGGTGAAGTTGAGAGAAGTTTCGCAGATGCTCTTGGTGTTGCATGTAGAATGCTTGAGGATAAGCGATTGTTAGCTGGAGGTGGAGCGACCCATGTAGCCTTATCTCGTAGTCTTCGAAGGTTTGCTGAATCTATACCGGGTCGAGAGCAACTTGGGGCAGAAGCCTTTGCCGATGCTTTAGAAGTGATACCTCGAGTTCTTGCTGAAAATGCTGGATTAGATCCAATTGATACCTTGTTACAACTGGTAGCGGCTCAAGTCAACGCAGAAGAGGATTCTCACCACCTTGGATTGGACTTGACGAACCGTCGACCTTCAAACATGGTTGAAAATGGAGTTCTTGAGCCGTATTTGATTGCCCGTCAATCGATAGCTGGTGCAACTGAAGCGGCCATTTCTATTCTTCGAATTGATGATGTTCTTTGGGCGAAACAAGACCCCACAATGGCAGAAGTCCCCGAAATGGAATGATTGAGCAAAACCCCCGTCTACCACTTTTGAAAGGTAGTTGTTTCAAATAGTGGGTTTGAAGAACACCAATTGATGGGAACAGAGAGTCAAGCCTGTGTCGGTATCGACGATATCGCAATTCACTTTCCACGATTATACATGGATATGAAGGATTTTGCTGAATTGCGAGGTGCCGATTTTGGCAAATTAAACAAGGGTCTGGGACTTGAAGCCATGGCTATTCCAGACGTTCATGAGGACACAGCAACGATGGGTGCAATGGCTGTTATGCAGATTATTGACCGCAACGGACTTGACCCAAACAACATCGGCCGGATGTATTTGGGAACAGAATCCGCCCTCGATGGTGCAAAGCCAACGGCGACATACATTGTCGACATGCTCACTCAACGGTATCAAGAACGATACGGTCAAGATTGTTTCCGCAACTGTGATGTTGTCGATATGACGTTTGCATGTATCGGTGCAGTTGATGCCTTGCATACAACTCTTGACTGGGTTGCTCGCTCTACTGAACACGATGAGCGAACTGGAATTGTCATCTTTTCAGACAATGCAAAGTACGCTTTAGAGTCCTCAGGTGAATATACCCAAGGTGCTGGAGGAGGCGCTCTGCTTATTCGAAGAAACCCTCGACTTCTCGAGATTCCAGATTGCATTGGCGTTTCGACAACTCCAGTACATGACTTTTTCAAACCACGTCGAGAGGTAAGTATCCGCTCTGTAATTACCAACGTGATGCAATTGGCTCAAGAAACGGGTCACACCATGAAGAAAGGCTTGATTGAACGAATGATTCGTCATCTCCCAGAATCAACGGTCAGAAAATTAGGAATTTTTGCACACGGTGAAGAAAAAGTCAGTGTACATCGTGATGAGCCTATCTTTGATGGGCAATTTTCGAATCGCTGCTATCAATCTGCAGTTCGACAGGCATTCCACAACTTTGCTGAAAAAGCCGAAAAGCAGAACCGTTACGAACATGGAAAAGATGAGCGATTGACAGAACAATGGTCTCGAATCATCATGCACCTACCCTATGCATTCCAAGCCAAGCGTATGTTCCCCGACATTTTCCGACACGACCGGGAAGGGACTGAAATGTGGAAAGCCATCGCTGAGCAATTAGGCCCTATGCCTGATGAACATAATTCTGAAGATCCGCAAATTATTGAAATTTGGGAGAAGGCAATGGATGGTTACCGTAGAGCTATTTCCAAAACCCCCGAATATCTTGAGTTCCACGCAAGCCGCATTGAGAAAGGGCAACGTGCGAGCAGTCTTATTGGAAACCAGTACACTGGTTCGATTTTCCTTGCACTGATGTCAACTTTTGAATCAGATTTAGAAGAGAACAGCAACCTCGATAACATGCTGTTTGGATTATGCGGTTATGGTTCGGGTGCTAAAGCAAAGGTGTTTGAAGGCAAAGTGAGTCCGCGCTGGAGAGAAGTTGTATCACGCTGGCATTTGTTCGAACGTCTCGCAGGCCGTGTTGCTATTGATCACATTACTTACGAAAACCTCCACAAGGGCTTACAAGATGCGAGTGTTGTCACACCTCAGGGTGAATTTGCACTGGTTGAAATTGGTGATGAAGGCGTTGACGAAGGCGCTCGACGGTACAAATGGATTGGTCTCAACGGTTGAATTGGTCGACGATTACTTTCCTAGATTCGCTATCATTTCATCTACGATTCGGTCGAGATTGAATTTTGGATTCCATCCCCATTCGTTCACAGCTGTGGTATCTTCAATTTCTTCAGGCCAAGAATCGGCATATTTTTGCCGAATATCTGGTTTGAATGTGCACGTGAAATCAGGTAAATGTCGTTGAATACTTCTTACCAGTTCTCCAGCCGTAAAAGAACATCCAGAGATATTGTATCCCCCCCTTGATTCACTTAATTTTTCAACGGGGAAACTCATCAATTCAATTGTGGCTCGAATTGCATCATCCATATACATCATCGGTAATTTTGTATCTTCACGGACAAAGCATTCGTAATGTCCATTTTCGAGAGCGCTGTGAAAAATTTCTACAGCATAATCAGTAGTTCCTCCACCTGCTGGCGCTTTGTAGGATATCAAACCTGGATACCGAAGACCTCTCATGTCAATTCCTGAATTCACTGCTAATTGTTCGCCGACTACCTTTGTTTTTCCATAAACTGTAGTGGGATTTAGCGGAGTTTTTTGTGGAGCAATCTTCGGGCAATCAGGGCCAAAAACAGCAATGGAAGATGGAGAAAATATTCGTGCCTTATTTTCTTTCGCAGCAGCGATTACATTTTCTAATCCTGTTACATTGATGTCCCAACATAATTTTGGATTTTTTTCCCCAGTGGCAGAGAGGAGTGCCGCTAAATGATAGATTTCAGTAACCTGTTCTCCAATCACCAATTTTTTGACTTCATTTTTATCCATGACATCAAGAATTTGACAGCCTTCTGCTTTTCGAATATCTGTTGCTATTACTGCATCATAACCATGTTTTTGCCGCAGTGCTTCTACCAATTCGGTCCCGATTTGACCCAATGCTCCGGTGACTAGGACTCGTCCACTTGGTAGGTCCATGAGCATAGACACCGAACGCACCATTTGATTCTTCGCTCAATTCACCATGGCTTTGATTGTGGATTTTTAGAGGTATGTTGATATGGGAGGCGCGACGGCCTAAAAGCCCGTTGATGTGCATGAAGTACGTTGTTGTTAGCGGAGGAGTCCTTTCTGGATTAGGGAAGGGAGTTACGGCAAGCAGCATTGGCGTACTCATGAAAAGCGCTGGACTGCGAGTCACTTCTTTGAAAATCGACCCTTATCTTAACAGCGATGCTGGCACAATGTCCCCGTTTGAACACGGGGAAGTATTTGTTTTGGATGATGGCGGCGAGGTTGACCTCGACCTCGGTAATTATGAGCGTTTTCTCGACATAAACTTGGGCCGTGATAATAACGTCACTACCGGGAAAATATATTCCAAAGTCATAGAAGCTGAACGCCGAGGTGACTATCTTGGTAAAACCGTTCAAGTGATTCCACATGTTACTGACGCAGTTCAAGATTGGCTGGAAAAAGTCGCTCACCAACCTGCTGACGGTAGCGATCAAGCACCTGAAGCTTGCATCATTGAACTTGGTGGAACTGTTGGTGACATAGAATCAGCACCATACATCGAAGCGCTTCGCCAATTCCAATTTAGAGTCGGACGTGAGAATGTAACCTTTGTTCATGTCTCTCTTGTTCCTGTAATGGGTCCGGTCGGTGAGCAGAAAACCAAGCCTACTCAGCACACGGTCAAAGAATTACGTGGTTTAGGAATTACTCCAGACATTCTCGTCTGCCGCTCTTCAGCCCCTCTGAGCGATGAAACACGAGAAAAATTAGCAGCATTTTGCCATGTTGCACCCGAAGCTGTGATGTCGACACACGACGTTCCAAACATCTACCATGTTCCTTTGATGCTGCAAGAACAAGGTTTGTGCGATATTCTCAATCTCGATTGCAATGCCACTCATTTACTCGAACAATGGCGCGCTATGGCTTACAACCTAGACACTCTTTCCGAAGAAGTTCATATCGCAATGGTTGGCAAATATACAAATCTTTCAGATGCATATCTTTCCGTTATCAAGAGTTTGCAGCACGCTGCGATGGCGGTCAATCAAAAACTTGTCATCGATTGGATTGAAGCAAGTCATCTCGAATCCGATTGGCCAGATTCTCATGAACGTGAAGAGGCTTGGGGATTACTCAAGCAAGCATCTGGAGTCCTTGTTCCCGGTGGCTTTGGTGATCGTGGTGTTGAAGGAAAAATCCTCGCTGCAGAATACGCTCGAACTTCTTCAACCCCTTATCTTGGAATATGCCTCGGTTTGCAAGTTGCAGCCATTGAGTTCTGTCGTAATGTTCTTGGATTCAAAGAATCAAATTCTACTGAATTCGATGAAAATTGTAAACATCCAGCAGTAATTTTCATGCCAGAAATTTCGAAAACCCATCTCGGAGGAACAATGCGGCTTGGCAGTAGGCCGACATTGTGGCAAGTTGATGATTGTAAAATCCGTCGGCTCTACGGAGAGGGTGAATCGGTAGATGAGCGTCATCGTCACCGATATGAAATCAATCCAGATATGATTGAAGCTCTTGAATCAGCAGGCTTGAAGTTTGTTGGAAAAGATGAGACTGGTCAACGATGTGAAATCTTTGAACTCGAGGGCCATCCGTATTATGTCGGTGTACAATATCATCCTGAGTTCAAGAGCCGGCCGAACCGTCCAAGTCCACCGTTCCTCGGTCTGCTAAAAGCAGCAACTGGTCAGTTGTGATTACGCTTCTTCAATCCGAATGAGACGTGTCGTTCTGAATCCTTGTAAAATTTTGATGAACCGCTTGGTTTGAAACACCTTATCGAGTTCGGCATCTCCAGTGTCGATACGAACTGCATCGAGTCCAATCAATTTTGCAGGTGTAGCCACGCCAAGAATGTGGCTGATTCCGATTATTTTCAGCACTTCTGGTGACAGTTGAAGATTTCCTCTACCTATGAGAAATCCTTGCCCACCCATTGGAGAAAGCAGCAGTAAGCGTTGGCGCGGTTCACCGTTTTCGTCCACATGCTGAGCGATGACTTTGAGAAGTTGCTGTTCATTTAAATCACTGTAGAGTTTTCGAACACCGTTTTCAACAGGTCCTAAGATATCAATACCCAGCAAGGTGAGTTCTTGGTCACAGAACTCTCCGATTCGTCGTAGAGTCCCCCCACTTCCCCAAATGACCATCAAATCTTCATCAGATGAAAGGAGCGATTTGACATGTTGTGCCAGACCTTCGATTGTATCGGATTCACTGGTTCGTTCAACCTGCTCTTTAGCGCCTTGCATAAATCGGGGACTCGATGGCGTCCAAGCCTCTCCATACATTCGGACTTTCCACACGCCTTCTTGATAGATTTCTTCATCCAAATCCATAACTTCAGTAATAGCGCAACGCAAATCTCCCAAAAGGAACGCTAAAGTGACTTCTGCTGCTGCTTTCGGGGTTGTTGCAAAACATCCGGAATGCATTTTCACTCCACCCGGGACCCCGATAAGCGGCATTTCTTGAGCATTTTTATTGATGCTTTCAAGAGTGTTGGCAATGTCACGGGTTGTTCCGTCACCACCTGCATAGAGAATGGCTTCAGCACCTGATTCGACAAGTTCGCGAACCAGTTGGCTGGTTTCAGTTTTAGAGGTATTCTCAGGCGTTTGTCCAATACTTGTAAAGGTCATTTTTTCGTTATTGGATGGTATCCACGACCCGCCCATTCGACCTTGCCATCCAATACATTCCATCTCGACGTTGGCTCGATTAAGTGAGCTTTCAAGTAGAGAATTCAGTGCTTCTAGAGTTTGCATCATTCGAGGTCCTGCTCGGTCTTCAGCACCTGCAGCTCGTGCTTCAGCAGCCCGCCCATCGCTGCCTTTGAATCCCAGTCGGCCACCAAGTCCAGCATCGGGATTCACTACAATTCCGATGCGCATGGTTACCGCAAGCGTATCTCCTTCAAGAAGACCTGCATTGCCTCTTTTTGGAGCGATGGCATGAAAAAGCAGGGTAAAGAGGACCTTCCATGGACACGATTCAACGACGTCGCCTCGCGATTATTCTCATGGTCGTCTCGACATTCGCATGGCTGATTGCTGGGTATGTGACTTGGATTTGGAATGGATGTAAGGCCTACATGCCGTTTATTTCAGATTTTGATTTGTATGAACCAGGAGATACGATTTTCACCGTAGGGACTTTTGTTAGCGGTTATCTGGTTTTTTGGATCATTATGGAAATACATTCGATGAACATGAAACGTATTTCTGAAGCCGGTCATCATTCCATTTGGCATGGATTGAATCACCTCGCTGTGTTTCCCGGATTAATAGGTGCTTTTTCGTGTATTCGTATCGGGACTGTTCCGTGGGATGTTGATGGGCCAATGCACGGTCACTACGCCTTTGATATCTTCAATAACGGCGTGTATTGGTGTTTACTTGTGACTGCGGTTACTGTCCGGATCTGGTGGAACCATGACCGTTTTCGAACTGTGCTCGGGTTGCGAGTCTTTGCAGCATTATCGGCATTTGTCGGATTAGTCCAAATGATTTCTATCCAAGCTAAGGTTTGGGGTCCAGATTTTGATTGGGATTCGTATAACGTCACAACCAGCGACATGCTTGAGTTTTGCACCAGTTCCACATACCCATTGCTCAATGTGGCAGCAGTGTGGGAATATGTACTCGTTTTCGGAATTCTAGGGACGATACTTTCCTTTTTGCCTGAAGTTGTTTTTGAAGAGTCAACCTCGGAAGAAGAATAAAACATTCAGCGCAAGGATTGATGTGCCTTGCTTGCTTTGGATAAATTATGAGTCGAAGGAAGACGCAGGCCCCCTCTCTTGCTGATGCATTAGCCAAAGGTTTTGCCGAACTCAATGAAGTAGACGAGGAAGAGTCACCATCCAATGAGGTCGCTAATACTCAAGAAGTTCAAGAAAAGGTGATTGATGAGCATTTGCCTCTTCCAGATTACAGCGGACCAACTCAGCATGTTGCCCAAAAAGCGAGCTTTGTTGTTCGCGGAAAAGAAACAGGCCAACCCATTCAAGAAGAATCCGAGCAGTTAGAACCGGAAAAAGTCGAAATCCTTGACCGCCCGAGCACATCCATAGGGGATGATTTCGATGTTGAATGGTGAGCATCAGTACAGGTCCTTATCAGTGTAAACCTCTACCGGTGGATATGAAAGTCACGCGTAACTTTGTACGAATATTCATTCTTATCTTCGGAACACTGGTTCTCGTTTCTTATGTCTACGGCCTTTCCCACGCATCTGACAAAGATGCACTTTGGGGTGGGATACCTTGGTCACAAGCACAATTCATTGTGCCATTCATGTTTTTGGCCGCTTTTGGATTCTTGATGTATTGGTGGATAATTCTCTATCAAAATGATGAATCTGCTTTGGAGTCTTTACGATGGCCTTGGGGAGAATCTGACGGTGGTGGAGGGGCACGGTTATTACTTGCGTTTGCCTTGTTGGTGATACCTTCTGCATTATGGCTTGAAGCTACAATATTTCACATTGAAAATGAATACAGCTGGACACCGATTTTGGTCATTGGCGTATTACTCTTAGCATGTATCGGAAACATCATGATGGGGTTACTGGCTTATTCAGCATATGTCGATGAAATGCCAGGAGGCCGAAAGATGTTAATTGGCTCGATACTACTCGGTATCCAATGCATTATATTCGATGGGATCTATTGGAACCTCAAATTCCCTTGGTAAGACTTGATTGGGGCAAAGGTATGCCATTTCCACCGTTGAGGGAGTGATGGTTTGATGAAGGGAGAACAACCCCGTAGGGGTTGAAGGAGAGAGCCTAATGACACTCATCAACGTCACCCTGCCCGATGGAACGGTTAACGAATATGCTGCAGGTATCACCTGTGCAGAAGTCATAACCGATGCATTGGGACGAAAACACGGGTGCTTAGCAGCCCGAATCGACGGTGAAGAATGCGATCTTTCTCGAACCATTGAAAACGATTGCTCAGTTGAAGGAATCCTTACTGAATCGGATGAAGGCATGTACATCCTACGTCACAGTGCGGCACACTTACTTGCTCAAGCAGTGACATCGATTTACCCTGATGCTAAACCAACAATAGGCCCGCCAGTCGACCGAGGGTTTTACTACGATTTTGCTATGGATTCAATTACGGAATCAGACCTCAAACCAATTCAAAAAAAGATGCAAGAACTTGCTCGTAAAAATTTCACAGTTGAAAGAATAGAATTGGACGATGCACAATTGCAAGAACATTTTGCGCATAATCCCTACAAACTTGAAATCATTCAGGATAAGATCGAGGACGGTAGTGGTTCAACCATCTACAAACAAGACGACTGGTATGACTTGTGTTTAGGTCCGCACGTCCCCAACACCTCGCGATTGATGAATGTCAAATTGACCAGTATCTCATCTGCCTATTGGCGTGGCGACCAAGACCGTGAACAATTGGTTCGGATTTACGGTATTGTTGAGCCGAGTAAAGAAGCACTTCGTGCAACACTTGACCGATTGGAGCAAGCCAAAAAAAGAGATCATCGAAAACTTGGAAAAGATTTGCAATTGTTCCACATCGATGAAGAAGTTGGTCAAGGATTGATTCTTTGGACTCCTCGAGGTGCGGTCATACGCCAAGAATTACAGGATTTCATATCGTTCCACTTGCGTCGTCAAGGATATTCCCAAGTTTTTACTCCTCATGTTGGAAAACTCGACCTTTACCGAACTTCAGGACACTTCCCTTACTACCAAGATTCACAATATCCACCGCTTGTCGAGCGTGAGTTAATGAAAAAATTAGCTGATGACGGCTGCTCATGTGGTGAACTTTCGAATATGATGAAGAGTGGCGACATTGATGGGTATATGCTCAAGCCAATGAACTGCCCTCATCACGTCAAAATCTATGCTTCTCAGATGCGCTCTTATCGAGATTTACCACTTCGATTAGCAGAATTCGGAACGGTCTATCGGTGGGAACAATCAGGTGAAATTTCCGGCATGACCAGAGTGCGCGGTTTCACACAAGATGATGCACATCTGTTCGTTACTGAAGACCAAATCGCCGAAGAAGTGCTCGGTTGTATCGAACTTGTTCAAATTATATTTGACAAACTGGGAATGGACAACTACCGAGTTAGAGTCGGCTTGCGTGACTTGGATTCAGACAAATATGTTGGAGAGCCTGAGCGATGGGATAAAGCCGAAGATGCGTGCCGTGCCGCTGCGGAATCACTCGGAGTTAATTGGTCAGAAGAGCAAGGAGAGGCTGCCTTTTACGGTCCTAAGATTGATTTCGTCGTCAAAGACGTTATCGGACGCGAATGGCAACTTGGAACCGTTCAAGTCGATTATAATCTTCCAGAACGGTTTGGTTTGGAATACAAAGGCAGTGATGGAGAAATTCACCGACCAGTTATGATTCATCGAGCGCCGTTTGGTTCTATGGAACGATTCTGCGGTGTTCTTATCGAACACTTTGCAGGTAAATTCCCAACGTGGCTTACTCCCACACAATGCCATATCATCACCATCTCAGAGAAACATTCAGCTTATGCTGAAGAAGTTGCTCAATTGCTTAGAGCCAATGAAATCCGAGTGGAAGTCGATAATGGCGATGATACGATTGGTAAGAAAATTCGTACACATCGAAAGATGCAGCCTGCTTACATGGTGATACTTGGCGATGGAGAAACTGAAAATCGTACAGTTAGTCTTCGAGCGCGTAATGGTGACCAAGTAAGTGATATCCCTCTCGACACTTTTTTGAATGATTTGAGAACTGAAATCGACGAAAAAGTCACCCAGCCATCTTTAGTGATTACACCCGATGAAGAGTGAGGTACAACCATGTCTGCCCCACCTATAGTAAGCGGATTAACACCTGCAGCCTTGATTCCCTATATCCTGGCAGCTGCAACCGCTTGGCTTTTCTGGACGCGTGTTGTCCCTCGCCAATTACGTGGGCTACAAGTGGCTTTTGAAACCGGTAATAAGCGGTATGAAGTTCACCAAATCACTTCATCTACCCAAGATGCACGAGATTTACTCTCTTCACGAGGAATGTTTTCTGGAGTTGCGACCTACATTTTTGCTCTGGTAGGAGCATTACTGTTGTTTTTCGAGTTTTTGATGATACGATTCGATTTGTCCGATGGCTACCACGCTCCTTCATTGAGTATTGCGCTCATTTTCATCGCTCTTCCCGCTTTGATCTCTGCTGGGACTTCTCTTGGTGCTCAAGTCATTAAGCCAATAGGCCAAGACAGGGCATCATTGCAAGAATCAAATATTTGGCGAGTGTATACTTTTTTCATGCTCATGATTCTTTGGATTGGCTTGGTAATTGCATTGTATTTACTCCTCGATGTAGCCGAAGTCCCCCCTTCGCGAAGATTCAGTATCGCTGCATTTGCTATGTTTGCACCTTCTATTCTAGCCTATGGTCGGATTCTCGGCTCGTCATGGCAAGCACTGCGTCAGTCCTCTCGAAAAATTGCTGGAGGAGAACCATCTCCATTTCACAATCATGTGCCGAGCGCAAAACAACAAGGCATTGCACAAATTGTTAATCTTAACTTGATTGTCATGCCCTATGTGGCATTGAATACATTACTTTCACTCGCTCTGTTGTTGTATGACCCGAATATGCTCGTGCACTCTGACCGAGTTCTAGAATTACCTGAGTATAGAGTTCAAACGACCTTCATGGAGGAAGGCGGCATTCTTGGATTTGCCCTTATTGAACTGTTTTCATTTATTCCGCAATCAGGAATACGCGTTCCGATTGTCACCTTTGTCCTGCTCTTTTTATTGCTGAACGTCGCTGTTATTGGTTTCCTTTTCGTGTATGAAGTTGCTCGAATTCTTTTCCTCGATGTTCAAGATGTCTCAGGAAAGGGGGGTATCAAACTTGCAGACAGTCGTTTGCTAAGAGCAGAACCAAGTCAACAAGCGAAAGTTCTCAATTTTTGTTTTACTGGATTTGCGGGTCAATCGATGCTTTTGCTGGCATTAGCAATGATTACTTTTTGGGATTCTAGTTTCTTACCACAAGGTTCGCAGTGTGGTCAATGGGAGAATACTGTATGTTCCATTTTAGAAAAAGATGCACTTGAAGAACTCACTTGGATGCTGGCATCCGGTGGGCAAATCGCCTTCCTCTTCGTATGGGTGAACTCTCGTCAAATTGGTTTGAAACTTGAGGATATTACTTTTGATGCAGCAGTTGGAGAAAACAGAGCACGCCTGTCTGAAATGCAAGACATCATCTATCTCAAACAAAAGCCGTTTACTGAATTGATTTCAAACGACCAATGGCCCAAAGCTCTCGACCGCTTAGACAAGATCCATGAAAATCACGACTCACAACTCGAAGGTCTAACTTTAGCGCGAAAGACTGATGCGATGATGGAACTCTATGCTGGACTTGGACGTTGGAATGAGGCAGAACAAGAAGCAATTTCTCTTCTCGCACTGAGAGGTGGCCGTGAAGCACAAGTTGCCCGTATAGTGCTCGCTTCATCGAGCCTTGCTCAACGTGATTATGCTGAAGCAAAGCCTCGTCTTGAATTATTAAAGAAAGATGATATTGAATCTGCACGATTGCACTGGGCAGCCTCTCTGTTTAATCCAAAGCATCGATTCCTTCAGCCAGAACACACGGCTTTACTTTCAATTGATTCTGTGATGAAGCGAAATATCGACCTTGTGCGCCGTTTTAGAGACGGAAGGCCTCAAAGCGATTTGAAGTATCTCAACACACCACCAGGCCGCATTTTCTTGCTCAGTGATATCGCGAGAATGCGATTGGCTGGAATTCCGGATAAGGCACTCAATTTGCTTGAAGATTTCATCAAGACCAATGAAATTACAGATTGGACGCACGGGGAAGTGGTTCGTGCACTTCTTCACATCGATGCAGGTCGAATCAATACCGGTGTGACAATGGCAGAAAAGCTGGCCTTGAGCCATGCCCGCCACCCACACGTTCGGAATCTTATAGGCGCTCTGTCAAGGGAAGGGCATGTCAAGATGTTACCCTCTGAAACCACCCCGATAGAATGGCTCAATGATTCTGGTCTAGACTGGTTGGACAGTTGGATTCGAAAACACGTTGTATCTCCTCCTCCAACCTTTACCAAAAAACCGCTGTTCCAGCATGCTTGGAATTCAAACGGCTGGACTGCTCTGAACGGTTCAGGCAGTCTTGCAGAAGCAGTTAAGAAAAAATCCAACGGCTGGAAAGTGATTCAACAGGTTTGGCCAAATGGGTTGCCGATGTGCATTCATACCCATCTGGCAGGCATTGTCATCACGGTATCAGGAATGCCAGTTGACCTTGGATTCCCCGGAACACTCGATCTTAATCTGATTGAAAAGAAGGGACTACTGGATTTCTAATCTCAGATGCGTCTTCGAAGTTTTTCCATGAATGTATCTGCTTCAGACAAGTGTTTGAGGCAATCTTCAACACGGCCGCTTGCCAGAGACTCGGCAGCTAGAGCGATTGCCCGTTCGCATTTTCTACGAATTTCATCTTCCACCGAGATGCCGTTTGTATCGCATTGATTGCGAAGTACTTTCCATTCTTCTGTGACAAAGTCATACAATTCAAGTGCTTCATCACTCGCTTGCCCTTCGTTATCAAGGTCTGTGGTCATAGCGTCAAGTAAGGATTTGGCTTGTGACCATCGCTTGCTGTCAGCGGCTTCTTCAATGCCAGAGAGCCGAAGGTCCCACAGTTCTTTGTCATCCCGCTTTTTGTATTGCTCAACCAATTTTTTCCGTTGCTTGAGTGCACGTCGAACATTATCCATTGCGGTTCGTTCGGCTTCAATCGTTCGAACAACTCCGTCTGCCAATCCAATCGCCTGGCTCGGATTACCAGCATCTATTGCATCTTCTGCATGTTGGAGTCGTTGTAGGAGTTCTGTGGTATCAAGCCCATCTGTTTGCTCCAGTTGTCGTTGAGCCTCCTTTACAGACTCAAATGCACGACCTTGTGCATCTTCATCTGCAAGGATTTGTTGAGGTATTACGCTGGCAAATTCATACGCCTCACGCGGCGCTTCAGCAGCGAGCTTCTTTCGAGCATCTGACAATAATTCTTTGAGATGTTGAATACTTTCTGCATTGTTATCTGAGAGTAATCGGCTGGCTTCAGCGATGGCTTGTTCTGCAAGAGCCCACCATTCGATGATATCCTGTGCGAGTTTTTTGGATTGACGGAATAACATTTCACCCTCTCGTAATGAACCAAGTTTAACTTCACGAGCACCCATATCAAAGGATTTGCGAGGTCGTTTTGCAGCGGGTGCAATTGATTCAGCCTTTTCAATGGCCTGAATTGCATCTTCTTGGATGATTTCCACATCACCACTTAAGGACAGAGTTCGTTCAATATCCTCTTCTGCTTCATCAAGAAGTTTCATTCCGTATCCCGGGTCAATATGGCCCTCTTCTTTGGCGGTCATCACTAAGCTTGCTGCCTGATCGACTGCAGAACCTTGTGCTTTTAATTCCAGTAATCGGATTTCTAAACCATCCAGCCGTTTAGCGAAAAGTTTGCGCATTACACGTTGGTCATCGCCGATGAGCCAAATGTAGGCAGTTGCTCCTCCGCCAAGAAGAAGTGAAGTTATCGATGCCAACCACTCATAGGTCATTGATTCAGGAATTTTTCCAACAAACAGAGAGAATGCCCCAACCACTCCAAGCCCGGTCATTATTGCTCGCCAACGCATTACATCGAGGCCACCCTGTAGAACGCTGCTCGAGGTTTGAAAACATGAATAGCCAACCACGATAATCAATACACAGCCAACGGCTGAGGCGGGTTCATCAAGAGAAAGTTGCAATGAAGCAATCATCAGCAGCACAGGCCAAGCAATGGATGCAAAAGAACCGACTCTGGTTCTCGCTTTTGCGTTATCGAGAATCGAATCTTGGAGAATCAAACCGTAAGCGATGACAATGAGCGGGTATCCAAGACCTTCAAGTAATCCAGATTCACCGTTTATTGCCGCTTCAAGACTCGGCCACATAAGCCATACTGCGCCGGTCAGTATGAGCAATGCTGAACCGCCAGTAAGACGGTCGAGTCGAAGTTGTCTCGACTTTCGAGCAGCATCAAGGGCAGCGTCAACATCCGCCCAAGCATCGAGAGCCATACACATCGTCACAGACATCACGGTGATAACCACTCCGCTTTTTCGCTTCTTTACTCGCCCTTCAAACGATGTGATTGAAGCGTTGAAATCAATCAATTCAATGGTAATGTTCATGGGTGTCTTAGGCTGCCTTTAGAAGAAGGAAGGGAGCGTATGGCTGGACTCATTACTATGGACGACTTGACAAACGAACAGATTCTAGAGATCTTAGCAGACGCTGAACGCCTTCTTCCAGTGGCTCGGGGAGAGATGTATCTTCCTTTATTGCAAGGTAGAATCCTTGGTAATTTGTTTTTTGAACCGAGTACGAGAACTCGAATGTCCTTTGAAACAGCGATGAAAAGACTTGGTGGGGATGTTGTCAATCTCGGAGATGTCAAGACTTCATCTGTAGTTAAGGGCGAGACATTATTCGATACCATCCAAATGGTCGATGGTTACACTGACATTATTGCGATGCGCCATCCACGTCAAGGTGCTGCTCAATATGCTCAAGACGCAGCAAGAGTCCCAATCCTCAACGGTGGTGACGGAGCAGGCCATCACCCTACACAAACAATGTTGGATTTGTTCACCATCAAGCAGGCTCACGGACGACTTGACGGATTGAAAGTGGTCTTGGCTGGAGATTTGCGCTACGGGCGCACCGTCCATTCACTTTCACATGCGCTCACTCGATTTGGTTGTGAATTGATTTTCGCAAGTCCAGACTTACTCAAGATGCCAGAAGAAATTGTATCCGACCTTCGAGCCCAAGGTGCTGATGTTGTAGAGACTGAAGACTTGTATGATTCAATGAATGATGCAGATGTCGTCTACATGACTCGGATTCAAAAAGAACGATTTGCTGATGAAGATGAATATGCAAGATGCGCAGGTGCTTACAAGCTCCACGCTCGCCACCTCAATGGTGTCAAGCCGGATATGATTATCATGCATCCTCTCCCACGTGTCGATGAGATTGACCCCTCGGTTGATGCTACACGCCATGCACGTTATTTTGAGCAAGCCTTCAACGGAGTAGTGGCGCGAATGGCTCTTCTGTGCCGGTTACTCGGTGTTCCAGTTCCCGAAGAAGTCCAAGGAGGTGCTTTGTGATGTCGAATGAACACAGTATGAGGAGAGTAACAGCGATTCGTAATGGGACAGTAATTGATCACATTCCTTCGGGGCAAGCCATGCGAGTTCTGGAAATGCTCGGCATTGGAGGGGCGACAGCAGTTCCAGTTTCTTTGGTAATGAACGTACCTTCCAAGAAGATGGGCTCAAAAGACATCATTAAAGTCGAAGACCGAGAAGTAACTCAGCCCGAACTCGACCGATTAGCATTGGTTGCTCCTGATGCTCATGTTTCGATTATTCGGGCATATTCGGTCGCTGAAAAGCTAACCATTAACCTAGGTGATGAAGTTGTCAATGTAGTGAGGTGCACGTTTTCCAACTGTATCACTACGAACCCACGTGAACCTCTCGACCACCGCTTGAAAGTTGTAAATAGAGATCCATTACAGTTGCGCTGCCATTATTGTGGACGGCCACAAGATCTTACTGAATTGGCGAATAATGTCTTGTGATTAATCGTTCATCAAGGCTCGTAAATCGCATGCCTTGCACTGTGTAGCCGATGTTAATTCTCCACATTTTACGCATGGCGTAGGGGGAGCAGGTCGAGCCTCAGCACCCCCTAAGTCAATGACTTGGTCTCGAAGTTCCTTGATGTTGTCAGCCATTCGTAACAAACCGTGTCGCGTCCCTGGGACGTCGGCTTCCATTTGGGCCACCATCTCTCGATGACGCCAGCGAAGTGCTCCTTTTGCATGCGGACATTCCTCATGATGCAGAGGTAGGTCTCTGTGCAGTGCATAAAGGTGAATTTCTTGCTCTGGAATCCACCTTAAGGGGACAATTCTTGGTGCCAGTCCATCAACAGGAGTTGTGGTGTGGGGTGCAAGTCGGAGCGTTCGTTCAAGATCGCCATTGGTCATGTTCATGAGCACGGTCTGTGCCATATCGTCGAGGTTATGTCCTAAAGCAATGTAATCTGCTCCTACTTTTTTCGCCAGGTGATTGATACCCTGGCGTCGAAATACTCCGCAATACGAGCACGGCATACGTGGCGCCTGCTTGTTCTCTTTAATCAGGTTAGGAATCTTATTCGCAACCTCATCCATTTCTTTGAAGCTCAATTCAGGATAGGATACGGTGATGAATTCGACACCCAATCGGTCGCACAACTCTTGAGCACAAACAATTGAAGGAGGGCGATATCCATCAATCCCTTCATCCACGGTTCCTGCAATTATTGTGACATCCGGTCTTTGCCCAAGGCGATCGACTAAACTATCAAGCAAGACTGCAGAGTCTTTACCTCCTGAAATAGCAACGAAAATGGTCGTGTCTTTGTCACGTGGAAGTTTCAGTTGGTGACGCAACTCTCTGCCAATTTTTTTCCGAACAGATTTTGCCATGTGTTCGCTGCACAAGATTCGTCCAGAATAGGCTTGTTCGAGTATAGCGGGTTTAGAGCAACTATCGCAGGTTGGGACGGAAAATACCGCTTTCACCTCCTTCGCCATGTGTCCTTGCGTGCACCACTATGGTTTGAGTTCACCGCTTGAATGCAGATATGATGGAAAAGTATTCCAGCAGGCGGGTGCTATTTTTCAATTGCCTTTTCGATTTTCCAATTGAGTTTTTTTACAAATAACTCCCTGAATCTCTCTTCAAATGAGACATATCAGGCGGT
>MDTC01251690.1_pt1 | contig 23248 bp, 19 predicted proteins | sample 811181 | NCBI WGS metagenome assembly MDTC01 (sample SAMN05326644, study PRJNA326480) | marine metagenome | isolation source: seawater | place: Pacific Ocean: North | collected 2011 | reverse complement strand
TGTCGATTTGACATTAGTATCTGATGATATTCTGCCAATTAAGAACACTACTCAGATAAAGTTGAGCTCAATAAAAATATTTAATGTATGTTTTCATTTTGATGTATTTAAATTAAATTTTGGGAATTACGACAAAATTATAATTATAGGAAATCTTAATTACCTCTTATTATTTTTAAGAGGGTTATTTGCTGGTCCAGATAAAGTCATTTTCTGGGGCTTTTGGAAAACTAAAAATAAATTACAAAACCTTATAAGAAAAGCAGTAATTGATATTTTAAAATTTAAATGTGTTTTTTATGCTCCATCACACCTAATCTCCTATCAAAATGCAAGCAACAAGCGTAGGCTTATTTTAGGAAGAAATACTATGCATGTAGATCTTGAAGAAAACCACTCTATCTCTTCAAAAGCTGACGAAATAATCTTTACAGGAACGTTAAATGAGAGAAAAAAACTTTTTGAATTCTTAAGTAGTACTAAAAATTATTGGATTCTAAAAGAATCACCAATCTTAAATATTATCGGTGATGGTGCACAATTTTTAAAAATAAAAAAATTCCTTGAAAATGAAGGTCTCGATAAAAAAATTATTTTACATGGAAGGGTTGATAACAAGGAATATATTTCAAACATTTATAAAAAAGCTTTTCTTGAATTTTCACCTGGGCAAGCAGGACTTTCTGTTGTTCAGGCTCTTGGTCATGCTACCCCCTTTGTTTGTCTTAAAAATGCAATTTCAGGCGGAGAAACTGAAAATATTCTTAATGGTTACAATGGATATCAATGCTCTAATTGGGAAGAAATAATTATAAAAATTGATTTACTTTCCCAGAATTGCAAAAAAAAGCAAGAGCTTCAAAGAAATTCACTTGAATACTATAAAAAATGTTTAAAAATTGAACATCTTTCAAATATCTTTCTTGAAATATAGCTTAAAATCTTGATATGTTAAAAACTTGTAAAAATTGTGTCATGGACACTACTGATGCAAATATAGTCTTCAACGAAAATGGTGTCTGCGATCATTGCAGTACTTTTGAAAAGAAAATCTTACCAAAATGGAATTATGGAGTCGGAAAAGAAGAAGAGGCAGAAAAATTAATTAATAAAATAAAAAAGAATGGAAAAGGCAAAGATTTTGACTGTATATTGGGCTTATCAGGTGGGATTGATAGTTCTTACCTTCTTCATCTAGTAGTTAAAAAATATAATTTAAGACCATTGGTTTTTCATGTTGATGCAGGCTGGAATTCACAACTAGCCACGAATAATATTGAAAATCTTGTAGATAAGTTAAATCTTGATCTATTCACTGAAGTAATCAATTGGAATGAAATTAAGGATTTGCAGTTATCCTTTTTTAAATCAGGAGTTCCTCATATTGACACTCCTCAAGATCACGCTTTTTTTGCAACAATGTATAAATTTGCTGCTAAACACAATATTAAATCAATAATTACTGGCGGTAATTATTCAACTGAGTGTCTGAGGAATCCAAAAGAATGGATGTACTTTCAATCTGATAGCACTCAAATAAAAGATATTCAAAAAAAGTTTGGGAAATTAAAATTACGAAACTTCCCAATGACAAATATACTATGGCATAAATTATGGTTGCCATACTTTAGAGGAATAAAGCTTTATAGGCTTCTTGATTTGATGGAATACAACAAAGAGTCTGCAAAAAATACCCTTGTTAAGGAATATGCTTATCAGCCCTATAAACAAAAACATTTTGAATCTAGATTTACAAAGTTTTATGAAAGCTATTGGTTATATGAAAGGTTTGGTTTTGATACACGCAAAGTACAACTCTCTAGTTTGATATTAACTAATCAGATTTCAAGAGAAGAGGCTTTAGAAACATTAAAAACTAAGCCATACGATGAAGAAAATATTAAGCATGAATTCGAATATATATCAAAAAAACTAGATATATCTATTGATGAACTAAAAATGTACTTTATCCAACCCATCAAATCTTATAAAGACTATAAAAATAACGAAATTATTTATGATATCGGTTCTTGGGTAATGAGAAAAATTGGAAAAGAGCTTGGAGGGAAAAGATGATTGGTATTATTGACTATGGTCTAGGAAACGTAAATGCTTTTTTGCGAATGTTAAATGAACTTAATGTAGAAACAACACTTGTAAAAGATAGAGAGTCATTAGCTAAGTCAAGTAAATTAATCTTACCAGGTGTTGGGGAATATGATGATGCAATGGAAAAAATAAGAAGTCAGCCATATTTCAACGACCTCCACGAAGATATAATTGTGAGAAAAAAACCAATATTGGGTGTATGTATTGCAATGCAAATTTTTGGAAAAAAAAGTGAAGAGGGGCATAAAAGTGGGCTTAGTTTTGTTGATTTTGATGTTAAGAAATTTAGTGAAAAAGAAGGCTTTAGAGTGCCTCATATGGGCTGGAATTCTGTCTCTTCAAACAGCGACCCAATTTTCAAAGGGATTAATTTAGATCATGGATTTTATTTTCTTCATTCTTATATTGTTGATAATCTTGATGAAAAATACGCAATCTCAACATGTGATTATTCAGAGAATTTCGTATGTGGGTTCAAGAAAGAAAATATATATGGTTTTCAGTTTCACCCAGAAAAAAGCCACTTAAATGGGACACTTTTGCTAAAAAACTTTTCTGAAATGCAATGCTGAGACCACGAATAATACCATTCTTACTTCTTAATAAGGATTTTCTTGAAAAAACAGAAAAGTTTAAAAATCCAAAATACGTAGGAGATCCTTTGAATGCCGTAAAAATTTTTAATGAAAAACAAGCTGATGAAATTGCAATTGTTGATTACACAGCATCAGCTGATATGCGTGAAATAAATTTTGATTTACTTAAAAAAATTGCTGAAGAATCACGTATGCCAGTGAGTTATTCTGGCGGCATAAAATCTGTAGCAGATGCATCAAAACTCATAAGCTTTGGAATTGAAAAAATATGCATTTCATCAAGCTATTTTTCTGATGCTTCTTTATGTTCACAACTAATATCTGCATTTGGCTCACAAAGTGTTGTGGTAGTTTTTGATATAAAAAAGAACCTTTTAGGGAAATATTGTATTTACACAAACCAAGGAAAGAACCTTATTTCAAGTGACTTACATCAAGAAATTAAGAAAGCATGCGAGACTGGTGTTGGAGAAATTGTAATTAATAACATATCACTAGATGGAAGTTTAAAGGGGTACGACTTAAATTTAGCAAGAGAAGTGTTTGATATATGTTCAGTACCAGTAACTTTTGTGGGGGGAGCAGGAAATTATGATGATTTTACTGATCTAATAGATTCTACAGGCATTGTTGGTTGTGGATCAGGAAGTATGTTTGTCTTTAAAGGAAAATATAAAGCTGTTTTAATTAATTATCCATCCATAGAAAAGAGAATGAGCATTAGTGATAATATAAATTAACATGAAAAAATTATTACAAAGCTTAAATAGTGGTGAGATATATCATTCTCAGATTCCTGTTCCATCAAATTCAAATGGTGAGTATTTAATAAGAACAACTAGATCATTGATTTCTACTGGAACTGAAAAAATGTTGTTGGAATTTGGCAAATCAAATTTAGTTGAAAAAGCATTACAACAACCTGAAAAAGTTAAACAAACTTTAAACAAAATAAAAACTGATGGAATAGCTGCCACCTTTGAAGCAGTTACCTCAAAATTAAATGAGCCATTAGAAATGGGATACTGTAATGTTGGTATCATTGAGGAAACATTTCCAGGCGGTCTTCCAAAAGGAACAAGGGTTGCATCAAACGGATCTCATGCTTCTTTTGTTGTCGTTCCAGAAAACTTAGTTGTTAAGATTCCTGATAATGTTTCTGATGATCAGGCAGCTTTTACAGTACCTGGATCAATTTCTCTTCAAGGAATTAGATTAGCAAAACCAGAGCTTGGTGAGGTATTCGTCGTAATTGGTTTAGGCCTTATTGGGCTCCTCACAGTACAAATATTAGTAGCAAATGGTTGCAAAGTTTATGGTATTGATATTGATAAAAATAAATGCAAAACTGCTGAATTATTTGGAGCAAAATGCTTCACCACAAGTAGTAATTTCCATTCAAATATAAAAAATGAAAATCTTCATGGTGTGGATGGAGTGATAATTACTGCTAGTTCAAAATCAAATAAAATTATTGAGGATGCTGCTTATTTGTGTAGAAAAAGAGGCAGGATAATTTTAATTGGAGTAATAGGGCTTCAGATAGATAGGGCCATGTTTTATGACAAAGAATTAAGTTTTCAAGTTTCATGCTCTTATGGTCCGGGAAGATATGACACTAACTATGAAGAAAAAGGACTTGACTACCCTATTGAATATGTAAGATGGACTGAAAATAGAAATTTTCATGCTGTTTTAAATTTAATGGCATCAAAGAAGATTGATCCTGCCGCTATACATACTGAAAAATTTAAATTTGATGACGCTCAAGAAGCCTATAAGCAACTGACTGAAAAGCTTCCTTATGCAATCATGCTTGAGTATGAGGATATTGAGATAAAAAAAACAATAACATTACAATCAAATAAAAATAATTCTCCTAAAGAAAACCCAAGTGTAAGTTTTATAGGTTCAGGAAATTATGCATCTCGAGTCCTTATGCCAGCATTCAAGGAGGCTGGTTTTGAGTTCAAGACTTTGCAAAGTAAAAATGGACTTTCTGCTAAAAATAATGGAGAAAAGTTTGGTTTTAAACAAATTACTACAGATGAAGATGTTTTGTATGGTGATGATAGCGATTTAGTAGTTATTGCTACAAGACATAATTTGCATGCTTCTCAGATATGCAAGTCTTTCGAAAACAAAAAGAACGTTTTTGTAGAAAAGCCTTTAGCTTTAAAGCTTCATGAAATTGAAGATATAAAGAATGCTTATCTTAAATCGAACAGAAAGCTTATTGTTGGTTTTAACAGAAGGTTTTCACCATTTATAGACCAGCTAAAACAAGAACTATCATTAAGTCTTGCTCCAAAATCTATAACAATGACAATGAATGCCGGAAAAATTGATAGAAACCATTGGACGCAGGATAAAGACGTAGGAGGAGGAAGAATTATAGGAGAGGCATGCCATTATATTGATCTGCTAATGTATTTGTGTGGATCTGATATTGATTCATTTAATGCGATGCATCTTGGTAATGCAAGTAATGAAGTTAGAGATTCTGCATCAATTTCAATTAAATTTAAAAATGGAAGCATTGGAACAATTAATTATTTTGCAAATGGCGCGCAAAGCTTTCCTAAAGAAAAGATAGAAGTATTTTGCGACGGAAAGGTGATAGTTGTTGATAATTTTAAATCCATAGAAGGTTATGGCTCAGATACACTAAAAAATAAAAAAACTCTCACCATAAAAAAAGGTCAAAAGGAAATGATAAAAGCTGTCTACGAGTGCTTAAAAAATGGGTCGGATTTTCCAATACCTTTTGAAGAAATACTCAAATCTGCAGAGGTTAGTATCGAAGTAGACAGATTGCTGTAATGTTAAATTTATTTAAGATCGCTTTACGGTATTTAACAACAATTAGACACTTAAGATTCTCTCAATTATTTTTTAGACTGTTTTATTACTTTAATACAAAGCAACTTGCTCCAAAGGAATCTAAATGTAGATTTAAATATTCTAGAAACTTTAATAATCTGAAGTATAAAAGTCATATGCATCCAGATTTAAAAAGTCTAAAAATACTCAATCATATTGTCTTAATAGAAAATCAAAATCTTTGGAAGCAAAATTATGATCATTTAATACAATTCAATATACACTATTTTGACTATTTAAATTCAATTGACGCTATTGATTATAAAGACAAGAACCTAAATTTAATTTATTCATGGATTGATAAAAATAAACAGATTAAAGGCTCAGCTTGGTCACCATATACAACATCTTTAAGAATTATAAATTGGATTAAATTTCTTAATGAGAATGATATTAGTGACAAAAAGATTTTAGATAGTCTTCTCAAGCAAACATTTTTTTTATCCAATAATAAAGAGTATGACTTGCTAGCAAATCATCTATTTTCAAATTTAAAGGCTCTTTTTTTTAGTGGTTTATTTCTAGAATTTAAAAACTCAAACAAACTACTGGAAAAAACAATAGAAGAAATTAAAAAACAAATTAAAGAACAGGTTCTGCCTGACGGTTGCCATTATGAGCAATCACCAATGTACCATAATGCATTTTTATTTGATTTAATTGAAATTTACTCAGCTGTAGAATGCTGTAAGAATAAAAGCCTAAAAGATTTTAAGGGATATTTAGCCCATAACATTCAATTAATGTACCATGCAGCCACAATTATGTCGCATCCAGATGGTGAGCCCTCATATTTTAATGATTCAACAATAGATGTATATCCAAATTTACTTCATTTAAACAATTTCATTAAGATGATTGGTCTTGATTGCAAAAAAACAATAGCGGAAACTCTGGTTTTAGAAGATGGAGGTTTTTATAAAAAAACAATTGGTGATAAAACTATAATAGCTAAATTTGGAGGCATAAAATGTAATTATCAGCCTGGCCATACAAATGCAGATATATCTAGTTACGAACTATCATTAAATTCAAAAAGATTTATTCTCAATACTGGGATTACTACTTATGAATTAGGGAATACCAGAGATTTTGAAAGATCCTCAACATCAAAAAATGCAGTAACAATTCAAAAGCAAAGCTCATCTGATACATGGATGTCATTTCGAGTTGCTAGAAGGGCGACTAATATTAAAAAACAGACTAGACCTGACGGAGGCTTTGAGCTCTCTTACTGTGGTTTCAGCTACTTACCATATTTTTTTGAACACAGACGTAAATTTTATTTAGATCATGAATCACTTGAAATATTTGATGAGGTTAAACCAAATACATACCAGTCATGCACAAAAATAATCTTTTCTCCTTTGGCTAAGATTAAACAGATATCTAATAAAAAAATTGAGATAAAATTTTATGAAAAAAAAATTCACTTAGTCACTACTAATCCTTTATTGCTTCAGGATACTTATGTTTCAGGTGGGTTTTATATTAAAAAAAAATGCGTAAGTGTCATTATTAACATGAAGTCCTCAAACTCATACAAATTGATATTTAAATGAAAATATCATGGCTGGCTGAAAGTTTTTATCTAAAAACATATTCTTCGATTTTATGAGCTCTTGATTATGTAAATAGCTAATACACAAAACCAATACCATTTATCTCATGAATAAGAGATAAAATTGTGTAAAATAAACACAAAAAAAAGATGTAAACATCAAAAATTATTTCTGGCTAAACACTTGTTAGAAATATTTAGAACAAAATGAAAAAACTTTTATTTATATTTGGCACTAGGCCTGAGGCTATAAAGCTAGCTTCGCTAATAATTTATTTAAAAAAAAATTCGCAATACGATATTGAAGTTTGTGTTACAGCACAACATAGAGAAATGCTTGACCAGGTATTAAGTTTATTTGATATAGTGCCAGACTATGACCTTGACCTAATGCAGAAGGATCAAGATCTTTATGATATTACTGCAAATTCACTCAAAGGAATAAGAAAAGTTATTCAGGAATCAAAGCCAACTCACATAATTGTTCACGGAGACACAACTACGACACTCACAGGAGCTTTGGCAGGTTTTTATTCAAATATTGAAGTTTGTCACGTTGAAGCAGGTTTACGAACATATGATCTAAAGAAACCATTTCCAGAAGAAGCTAATAGACAGATCGTCAGCAAGCTAACTACTCACCATTTCTGTCCAACGATTGAATCAAAAAGCAATCTTATCAAAGAGGGAATTGATGAGAATAAGATTCTTATAACAGGTAATACTGTAATAGATACTCTAAGGTTGGCGCAGGATATTATTAATAATGATACAAATACAAGAAATAAGATTCAAAAGAGCTTAGAAAACAAGATATATAAAGAATTTTATAAGGATAAATATATTCTTATTACTGGTCATAGAAGGGAAAGTTTTGGCAGAGGTTTTACAAATATATGTGAATCTATCTCAAAACTTGCAGAGGAAAATAGTAATATCAATTTTATTTACCCTGTTCATTTAAATCCAAATGTATCCACGCCTGTTAATGAAATATTAAGTAAATATGAAAATGTTTTTTTAATAGATCCACTTGATTATATTGATTTTGTATTCTTACTCATGGGATCATTTTTTGTCTTAACAGATAGTGGGGGTATACAAGAAGAAGCCCCTAGTTTGGGTAAACCAGTTCTAGTTATGAGAGATAAAACTGAAAGACCTGAAGCAGTCAATGCTGGTACTGTGAAGTTAGTGGGTTCCAGTTTCAATAAAATATATGAAGGAGCCACTCAATTAATAAAAGACAAAAATAGTTATAAAAAAATGGCAAGAAGCATTAATCCTTATGGAGATGGAGAAGCCGCTGCAAGAATAAGGGATTATTTTGAAACAATTTAATAAAACTGTATGTGTCGTGGGCTTGGGCTATATTGGTTTACCAACTTCTATAGTATTAGCTAATTCAGGCATAATTGTTACGGGTGTTGATATAAACAAGGATGTAATTGCAGCTTGCAAAAAAAGAGAGTTACATATTGTTGAACCAGGATTAAATGAAATATTTGTAGAGGCAATTGACACAGAAAATTTAAAATTTTCTGATACTCCAGTAAGTTCGGATATTTTCATAATATGTGTTCCTACGCCATTTTCTAAAGATAATAGTGGTTCTCCAAAACCTGATATATCTTATATTGAGTCAGTTGCAAAAGAGCTATCTAAAATTGTAAAGAATGGAGATGTTATTATATTAGAATCAACATCACCTGTTGGAACAACAAATATTGTAAAAGATATAGTAACTAAAAATAACAAAGATATAACTTTGCATTTTGCCTACTGCCCCGAGAGAGTTCTTCCGGGAAATATAATTTATGAACTCATTAACAACGACAGAATAATTGGTGGGATTGATCCTGCTAGTAATGAAAGAGTAAAAGAATTTTATAGTCAATTTGTCAAAGGAAGTTTACATATTACAGATGCAATGACAGCTGAGCTTTCAAAACTAATTGAAAATAGTTATCGAGATGTAAATATTGCATTTGCCAATGAAATTTCTATGTATTGTAAAAGTAAAAAAATAAATGCTTATGACGTTATTGATTTGGCAAATAAACATCCAAGAGTAAATATAATGACACCAGGTATTGGAGTTGGAGGTCATTGTATTGCTGTTGATCCATGGTTTTTGGTTTCCGATGATCCAGAAAATACAAAGTTGATAAAGGCGGCTAGAGAAGTTAATGATTTTAAAACTGACTGGGCCTATGAGATAATCAAGGAAAAATTATCTAAGTCAGGCAAAAAAACGGTTGGAATATATGGTCTGGCATATAAACCAAACATTGATGACTTAAGAGAATCTCCCTCATTGAAATTAGCCAAGCAGCTTAGAGAAGACTTTAATGTAATATGTGTTGAGCCTAATGTTGATGAGTTGCATGGGTTTGATCTTCATAAGTATAACGAGGCACTAGACATCTGTGATTTAAATGTTGTGTGTATTGCTCACAAGGAATTCCTTGAAGAGGATTTTCTCAAAATCTTGTATCAAAAAGATAGTTTAATTTTTTGTAAACTTACCAAATGATTAATAATAAAATTCAAGAACGAGCAGTAACTATAATTGGTGGCGGATACGTTGGTCTATCGCTTGCAGCACTTCTAGCTAGTAAAAATAAAGTCCATTTGATTGAAAAAGATAGTAAAAAAATTGAATGTATTAAATCTGGAAACTCAAATTTAAATGAGCATGATATAGATTCCCATTTAAAAGCAAATCTTAAAAACCTATCTTTCTCTGAATCGATAGATAAGAATGTAAAGAAAAGCCAAATAGTAATTTTTGCTCTACCAACTGATTATGACGAAAATCTTGACTATTTTGATACAAAAATATTGACCGAATGCATTCAAGAGGTATCAAGGATAAACAAAGAAGCCATAAAAATTATTAAGTCAACCGTGCCTGTGGGATACACCTCAAGAGTTAAAGAAAAATATAGAGTAAAAAATTTATTTTTTTCACCAGAATTTTTGAGGGAAGGAAAAGCAATTAATGACAATTTGAATCCAAGTAGAATCATTATTGGAGGAGACAATCCCAAAGCAAATGATGCTGGCATACTCTTTCAAGAAATAGCTAGAAATAATCCTAAGATTATCTTTGCAAAGGCTGAAGAAGCAGAATCAATTAAATTATTTTCCAATACATACTTAGCATTAAGAATTGCTTTTTTTAATGAATTAGATAGCTATTGTTTAAAAAAAGGAATATCACCTGAGGAGGTTATTAATGGAGTAAGCTTAGACCCAAGAATTGGTGAGGGATATAACAACCCATCATTTGGCTACGGAGGTTATTGTTTGCCAAAAGATACGAAGCAACTACTCGCAAACTACAATGATGTCCCTCAAAACTTAATAAAAGCTATTGTTGATGCAAATGCTACTAGGAAGAATTTTATTGCAGACAATATAATTAGTAATCTAGATGATAGTAAAAAAGTAATCGGAATTTACCGACTGACAATGAAGCAAGGATCAGATAATATCAGACAATCATCTATTCAAGGAATTATGAAGAGGTTGAAATCTAGAGGATTAGAAATTCTTGTTTATGAGCCGTTAATTCAAGAAAATATTTTTTTTGGGTCAGAGGTTGTTAAAGATAAGGACGAGTTCTTTAAGAAATGTTGTTATATAATTACAAATAGATATTCAGTTGAACTGGATAAATATAAGGAAAAAGTGTTCACAAGAGACATTTTTGGCAATGGATAAGATTTAATGAAAAAAAATATATTTTTTACCTTTTTGATATTCTTTCTTCTCTCATCTCAAGAAATTGATTTACAAAATATTAATCAATCAGTAAACCTTACACAAGAACAGTTAGAGCTTCTACAGAACACAGAAAATCAAACTTTTGAAGAAATTGAAGAAGATGACCAAGATTTAGAAGAAAGTCTTAAAGAGAAAGAAAAATTCATTCCTGTCTCTGCAGATATTAAATTTGGATACAGCTATTTCTCTAAAATTCCAACAACAATTACACCTACACAAGATTTACCAGTTCCTGGAGATTATAGGATTTCACTAAATGATACTCTTTCCGTGCTTTTAACTGGTTCAAAAGATGCGAGGTATAGTCTTAAAGTCAATTTAGATGGAACAATACAGATACCAGAGATTGGGTCTATAAATGTTGTAAGCCTAACGCTAAACCAAGTAGATAAGCTGTTATCAAATCTTATCTCTGAATCATTCGTGGGTGTAAATATTGATGTGACTTTGACAAATTTAAGTGCAAAGAAAGTTACTATTGTAGGAGCCGTAGAAGTCCCTGGAACTTACTTGGTAAATCCCTTTACTACTGTTTCAAGTGTTTTAGCTTATTCAGGAGGATTGTCTGAATATGCATCATTAAGAGAAATTGTCGTTATTAAACCAAATGGTGACAGATATCTCTTTGATTTATATGATTTGCTTATTTTTGGCGATAGATCTGATGACGTAACTATTGATGCAGGTGATACAGTACTAGTACAGGGAACATCAAATTTTGTAAAGATTGATGGAGCTGTTATTAGGCCTGGAATATATGAGTTTAGTGATAGTGAAACTATAGATGACCTTATTAGTTACGCTTTAGGGCTGAAAGGGAATGCAAATTCAACAAAAATCGCGGCTTCTAGAATAAATCCTGAAAATCTTACTCTTGAAACTGAAGAAATTAAACTTAATAAAGGCATTTCACCAAAAGGAATTATAACACTTACAGCTTTTGGATCTGACTTTAATACCAAGTTAGATATTTTGGTTCAAGGGCCACTGCAGAACTCAGGTTACTTTCCATATGAGAAATATAATCTCCTGGAGGATTTAATAAAAGATTTAAAGTTTACAGATAATCTTTATCCATTTTCTGCAGTAATTGAGCAATTTGATTCAGAGAATCTAATTTCAAAGCAATTTATTTTTAATCTAAATGACAAAACTACATATGAGAATATTAAACTAAACCCTAACGATAAAATCGCTTTTTTATCAAGACAAAATTTTGCTGATGGTGTTAAAGTTCTTGGCTTTAGCGATAAAGTGGATGAGCTCTTTTCTAGCTATATAGTATCTATGGATATTGCGGGTAACAAGTTAAGGGTTCCTGTATATGGTGATTATAGAATTTCAGATTTTATTAATTATTTCGGACTGAATTTAGATGATTTGAGTGATAAGCGTTTGCTAATAGAAAATCTAAATTCATTGAAAAAAAGTGTCGCCATCAATGATGTGATTAAAGCTGAAAAATCACAAAGCATAAGAATTTTTGAAGAGAGAAAATTTAATATAAGCGGACCCGCGGTTATCTCTGGTGATTTTAAATTAGAAAATGAAATTCTTCTATCAGATATTATTAAAAACTTGTCTTTCGACGAGGATATCTTTCCATTTTTAGGGGTTGTGGAAAAATTTAGCCCTGAAACTCTGGAAGTTGAGTCAATATTATTCAGCCTTGATGATGTGTCAACACAAAATATTCTTATTGATAATTATTCTAAATTATTTTTTTTAAGCAGATCAACATATAGAAATATAGACCAGCTAGGACTGGGTCAAAGGTCATTAAGCTTAATTTCAGATTATGATTTAGCAATTAGATATAGAGACAACTCAATTAAGTTCCCTGTATTTGGCAAATTTTCTGTTGTTGATATTGTTGATTATTTAGGCTTTGATTTAGATGACATTGAAAAAGGCCAGACCACATATATACAGCCTTTGGAAAACTTCACAATTGTAGATGATTATTCAAATATGAACTTAACCTCATCTAAGTTCCATAAACTTTCATTTAGATTTAGAAATAGCGACTTAATAAGTGTTACGGTAAGAGGAGAGGTAAATTTACCAGGGACTTATACACTAGAAACATCAGCTACATTATCAGACTTATATTCTTTAATGGGTGGATTTAAAGATAATGCAGCTCAAAACGCCATTATCTTAACAAGAGAATCAGTAAGAGAAATTCAGCTGAATGCTCTCGAAGATGCTCGAAGATCGTTAAGAGAGTTTCTTGCAATTAATTCTCAACAAGGCAATGAAAGCCTTAATACAGGTTTAATTTCATTCATTGAACAAAACATTGAACCAAAAAATTTGGGAAGGATAGGTGGAGATTTTTCTGCAGATAACAAATTGATTAAGGACTTTGTTCTTTCTGATGGTGATAGTATTTTTGTGCCTCAAACGCTAAATACAGTTTCAGTAATTGGCGAGGTTCTAAATCCAAATACAATTCTTCACAGAAAAGGTTATTCTCATAACCAGTATGTTAATAATGCAGGAGGCTATAAGCAATTTGCATTTAAAAATGGCGTCTATGTAGTTAAAGCCAACGGAACAATAAAAAAGATTGGAAGAAATGTATTTCTATCTAATTATAAAATTGAACCAGGTGATGTAATTGTAGTACCTAGAGATATGAGTGTTTATAATCAATTTATTCCAACATTTACAAGCGTCAGTACAATAATATCAAATCTGGCTTTCGGAGCCGCTTCATTAAATGCACTTGAAAATAATTAAAAAACTTTTCTTAATCTTATTATTTTCCTTTTTTGCATCTCCAGACTCAACAAAATTTAATTCACTAAATATGCATGGAGTTGTTGGAACAATTAATGCTCCAAGTGCACGTTTATTTAATAAAAATAATATTGGTATTTTATTTTCTCAAAATGAAAATTACGAAGCACAAACTTTTTCATATACCCCTTTAAACTTTTTAGAATTTTCAGTAAATAAGATCAAAACGACTAATTATGAAATTATAGAAAACTATGGATCTGAAATTACTTCTTCAAGCATTAAGATTAGACTCAAGGAAGAAGGAAACTTACCTGCCATAGCAATTGGTCTTAATAATTTTGATGGGCCAAGTTTCAATGCAAGTGAGTATATAGTGGCAAGCTATGGGATTGACAATTTAGATTTTTCTTTAGGAATAGGGTGGGGTGCTTTAAATAAGTTTGATAAGTTTGAAAACAAATTAGCAGACTTAGATGATAATCTTAAATCAAGAAATCAAGCGTCAAATATTTTTTTGGATGCTAATTCTAAAGATTACTTTTCGGGAGATAATATATCTATCTTTGGTGGTTTAAATTATGTCTTGAATGAAAGTTTGCTATTAAAGATAGAGTATGACTCTTATAATGATTTTTTTAATTCACATTTAAGTAATAATTCTAGGATAAATTTTGGAGTAGAATACATAGCTATCAATAATATGAATATTTCTCTTTTTACTAAAAGCGATGGTGATATTTTTTTTAAAATGTCTTTTGTTATAAATTAAAAATTATTTATAGGATTGTTTATTTAAGCTTGCTCTTTTTAAACTTAAAATATTTCTAGCTCTTCTTCGCTCATCATTATAATTTAATAAAAAATCTTTGAATGAAAAACCCTTCAGAGTTATTTGTCTTAACCACCTAAGGGGTGTTAGTAGGTATAGAATTATTGAATTATTAAAATTAAAGTCTCTTTTTAAAATTTCCTTACCCACAAAGAGATATTTTATAAGATAACTTAATTTTCCTAGCAAGCCTGATGCCAAGTGATACCCGGTAATTCTTTTGTTAACAACAGGTTGCAAAAAAAGGCTCTTAACTATTGTTAGATATTTCTGTCCATTTAAATTATTAAGCTTATTTTCACTTTCTAAAAGTACCAAGTTTAAGATATCTATATCTCTGCTGAGATTATAAATTTGAGCTAGCTGATTAATCTTATCTGAGTTAATCATCCCATTTCTCTTAAAAAGAAATAAATCAAATATCGAAGAGACGCCAACATCAAAGTTTCCTTTTGAAATTGAATGATAAGCTAAATGGATAAACTTATATTCATTTGGCGGTACAAAGAATTGATGTCCATAAGCACTAATTAATTTCTTTTTTGTAAGAATATCTGAAGAAAGTTTACATTGAGTATATTCGTTGGAAATGATGCGATAATGTATTTCTAATACAACATTATCTTTATTATACATCTGAGGAAGGCAGTATTTATCAAGATTTTTAGTTATAAGTTCTTTTGTAAAAATCTTATTATTTTTAAATTTAAACCCATTTTTTTGGGCTATCTCAACACTTTTCTGAATATCCTCAATGTCTACTAATATGTCTAAATCTCTAAATAATCTTGAGTCAACATCAATGATATCTATATAACTTAAACCCTTCAGAGTTACATAATTAACTTTATTTTTTCCAAACTCCTCACAAAGCTTCAAGCCTGACCTTATATTCATAAGTGTTTGAATCTTTTTCTTTTTAACTAAATCTGAAAACCTAAAAAAAGTGTCATTATTTTCTAGATTTTCATTATTTTTTTCAAGAAATCTGTGAAAATGCTCTTCAATATTATGCTTATTGCAGTATGCAAACAACCCATCCATATCATCAATTTTTTTAAAAACTTTGATTGAATTTTGAATATTATTAGTCGCCAATTCCCAAAAAAAATCTTTCTCTATTTCAGATAACTTTTTTTTATTCATAGATTGAGAAACTTGTAAATTGCATTCATATCATGATTCCTTTTTCTTTTATAAATAAAGATAGGAGTTGTTTTAATAAAATTAGAAATATACGCCATCAATTTCTTTTCTGATTCTATACATTTATTTTTAGGTAATGCACAAAATGAATTTAAAAATAAATTTTTATATGCGTCCATTCCACTACATCCTGAAATATCAGTGATTTCACTTTCTTTTAGAATAAAGCATGCCTCAATTTTTACAGGTGTATTTTTATAATCAAAGTCTTTAACTAGAGATCCATTACGTCTTCTAGTGTCACCATTAATTTCAAAATTTTTGCTATCTCTAGTAAGTTGATTATGCTCTAATTTAATTACTGGAATGCCTGGAGTAGCATAAAATGATTCATTTTCATAAGTACAGTTTAGGATATCCTCTGTCAGCAATCTTCCATATCTTAAAAGAGAATTTATTGTGTATGATTTACCGCTTCCAGATGGCCCAATGAAGATATAAGCTTTTTTATCAATTTCTATTGCACTTGAATGTAATACATAACTACCTCCAAGAACCAATGATAAAGCCATTGGGTGGGAAAGAAGCTTAAATGATTTGTCATACTCAGATAAATCATTATTTAAAAAATATTCAATTGCTCTTTCTTTATTATGCTTTGTTTGTATAAGTGCGCCTTTTGAATAGAAAGCCTTGTCTTTATTTAAAGTATAACCATCTTTAAATTCAGAATTATAAATATCTTTATTTTCTATGATTGAAATATGGGAATTTGTATTTGATTTTAACTTAGGTAAGAAAGGTATATCAAAGTCAATTGAAATAATCTTGTTGTAAATTCTGTAAAAATTTTTAGGAGGTTGTAGTGTTGAACTCATCTGATGGAGTTAGGCTGTTTTTTGAATCAAAAACAGGATTAAGACCTTTAATAAGATCTTTTGCTTCACCAAGATTTTTTATTTCTGGTTCAACCCATTCTGTATTTTTTTTGTCCATATTGTCTCTAAAACATAGATATTAACTCTAAAACACAGATCATACAAGATTTTTTTAACTTTTAATGTTTAATCTAAATTGTTTATTAACCATTCATCGATAATGCTTAAATTTATTATCCAGGTTATATCTTCTTTTGATAGTTTAGCTTTTGTATTGAGTGCATGGTTCAATTTTTTTCTATTCAGTAAGCCACTTAATTGAGAATTCGTATCTAAAAGTCTTGAGATTAAATTTTGTATTTCACCTTTTGCTGAATAAAAAAAGTACGGACTTAAATCAGATTTTGTTGATCGATATCTTACCGAATCAGGAAGGTAATCTTTTAAAGATTCCCTGAGGATAAATCTAGTATACCCATTTTTAAGTTTAAGATTAGGAGGAATATTTAAACATAGTTCCATTAGACGCTTATCGCAAAAAGGATGCCTTTCCTCTATTCCATTTGGAGCATAGTCTATATCAAGCGATTCAAAACAATTTTGAAAATGATTACTATTGAGAAGATCTCTATGCCCATTCTTCGTGTCATACATATATTGCCTTTCCTTTTTTATAACATCTAGATGGCTCACTTTTTGCATCACATCATTTTTTATAAACCCATTACTTATTCGATTTAATCCTCTAATTCTTTTAAGAGTTAAATGTAAAAATGGAGATAAGGACTTAAGAAAAAAGTAATTGTAAATTATTTTTAAGGAATTATCGGGCATTTTTTTTCTGTCTCTTACCATTTTATTGAGAGCAAGTCCCTTAAGTATCTTTCCTTTCTCAAATAATATTTGTATGAGCTCCATACCATAAGAAACGGTACAATCACCATCAAAACCGGTAAGAATGATGTTAATATTGTCATTTTTACAAGCCTCAATTAGCAGTAATTCTTGATACCTATTACCTTGGAAACAAGGAGAAGGAAATTTAGACTGAGATTTTATTAAATCATTTACGTAATCCCCTCTTTGCATAAGTATATTTCTAGGAATTAGACCTCCCATGGCAATTGCATCATCTACGTATTTCATTTCATCGGTATGTTCTATATCACTGCAGTCAAGCTCAGTAAATTTGTAACTATATGAAAAAATTTCGCTTTTAGATGCAGCATGCTTGTTTAATTCAGCCGCAACTCTTGAAACTGATGTAGAGTCAAGACCACCACTAAGCGCAGTACCAAATCTGTTAAAGCCATCAGTTTGTTCGCCAATAATTGTGATGAATTGTTTTTTAAATAGTTCAAAATAATCTTTTTCATCATCTAACTTTATGTAATCAGGGGTTGAAAATTTATGGTATCTATAATTAAGTAGCTGACTACCCTGAATTTTTATGAAAGAGCCTCTTTCAACCCTATCTATCCCCAAAAAAAGTGTAGATTTAGATTCATTATCTTCACGCGTGACAATATCTTCTAACTTCCCTTCATTTATTAATCTTTTTTTATTTATTAATTGAAATATATATTCTGGATTAGATGCAAAACAAAACGAATTGTTCTCATAGGCATAATAAATTGGCTTCATACCTAAATGATCTCTCACACAATAAATATCTTTATTTTTTTTATTTAATATTACAAATGAGAAACTTCCACATAAGTTGTTGAAAGATTTTTCCCCCATCTTTATAAATGCTAGCAAAGCTAACTTTGAATCTATGAGACTTTCATTGATATCAATTTTTAGAAGTTGCTTAATTTCATTTTTATTATCGAGCCTTCCTGAGAAAATAATAATAAAATTCTCATGCTCAAAGATATTTTGTCTTTTAAAATAAGATGTTGAAAAAAATTTACCAGAATTGTTGGGTAAATCTCTTGATTGAAGTTGATCGCCCCTTTTCATGAAGCTTTTTTTGAATGATTCCAATGCTATGTATCGCATAGCTGAATTTTTAAAGTTTATTAATCCTGCAATTGAGTTCATTTGTGAATGTTTATGAGAGATTTATAATTCATAATTGAATTCTCTTCATTTATAGCAATATTTTTTATTTCAACCCAACAATGTGAAAAAGAATCTTCTAAAAATTCCTTTGAAACACCAACTATAAATGAAACATTTTTTCTATTGCTAATCGCCAAATAAAGGCTCATAGAGTTTGCTAAACAATTATCCACCCCCAGAAACCGATTTATAAGTCTTATGCGTTTTGATAAATATGTGGCTGAAATTTCTGCTGGGATATCAAGAGTGTTTGTATATTTCTTTGTACTTAATATTTCTAGACATTTTTGAAAGGTATTTTTTTTATATAGTATCGAAATTTCTTTGCAGTGTTTATAAAGTTTAAAATTGAAATTAACTCTTGAAAGGAAATTTTTTGAAATCATTCTTTTTCTTGAATGAAATTTAGCTTCAGGCAAGAATTTACAAATTTGTTGACAGATTCATCAATAACCTCAACTTCAATATTATATTCATTAGAAATAGTATTTATGAGATCTGCAATTGTATTCCCCTCATTAATGAGCTTCCATATTAATGTGCTTGTTGAATTCAATTCATAATATTGACCATTTTCAATATTTAGAATTATTGATTTGCTACCTATTGAGGTATGAGCGCATAATTCATTAGTTTTGAATGTTTGATTTTGTTTGTCTAAAGTCATTTACTTCTCAATAGTCAGCAATAATATTCTTAAGTTTTGCATAATTGGTGGCCTTATAAAAGCTTAATACACCAAAAGTAAAAATTATGATACTTAAAAATATTAAATTTACAGCTGGAGCATTCAAAGATGTTTGGTGATAGCTGTCAATTTGAAAGAGCACTCTTAAGATACTTATGAACTGAGTTGCAGGTAAGAAATCTGCGATTACTTGAAGCTGAGTTGCAAATTGAGTTACAGGGATAAATGCACCAGTAATTGTTGCCGTTAGGATGTTATTTAATTGAATAACCGGATTCCCTCTCTTAAATATTAATGTTAAAGAAGCAGCAATAAGACCTATCCCTATGATTGCAAAAAGGTAAATGAACATGAAAGGGATTATAAGAAAAATACTTATTGAGAAAATGATATCTAAATTAAATAATAAGGCAGCAAACCACATGTATAAAGAGAATTTTATTAATGACAGAAAGAATGGAAAAATAGTTGAACAAATAATTGTTATAAAAAAGATTTTAGTGTCTGATACCAGTTCATCCAATATCCCAGAAGTCTGATAGAAGCTGACAGTCAGAGGGAGTGAAGAGGAACATGTAAGTGTAATATCAATCAACATCAAACCAGTAAGCAGAAATATAAATAAGTTGTCATCTCCAAAGTCTGTAGCCTCACTATCTTTAAAAGTAAAAGTATCAGATATAAAGAATATGAAGATTGTATAAAATATAATTGATAGTAAAGTCATAAATAAATTAAGCTTGTACCTCTTCATAATCTGGAAGTCTTTCCTAAATACAGCTTTTAAAATTTTAATAAAGTTCATTGTTGGTTTGTTTTGATAAGATTATTGTTTTTAACAATATAATCACATGATAAATCTGTATTTAGCTCATTTGGGTAATGTGTGGTCCAAATCACAGCCGTTCCAAACTTACCATTTAATTCATTTACTACATATTCAGAGATAGATTTTCTAGCACTTTCCTCAAGCGTTGAATTAACTTCATCTAGTAATAATATTTTAGGACGTGCCAACAGCGATCTAATTATAGCTATTTTTTTTAGCTGCCCTGAACTTAAAGATGACATTTGAGAATTGGATTTATGCAGTAAGCCAAATTTTTCTAATTGCTCATTAATCTTTTTTTGTGAATCACCAACTATATTTCCATTAATATCAGAAAAAAATTGTAAATTATTCATCACAGTTAAGTTAAGAAAAAAAGATCTTTGATTTTGAGATACTATCGAGACTTCATTTGGTTGAAGATTTGGCCCATAAACCACTTCCCCTTTGTCAGGCAAAGTAATTCTGTTAAGCAACCTTAGCAAAGTAGTTTTTCCCGAACCATTTGGTCCAGTTATTTTTATTAAATCTCCGGACTTAACAGAAAAATTTAAATCTTTAAAAATATATTTTTTAACATTATTTAATTTAAAGAATTTATCTACACCTGTAATCTTTATCATATGTAAACTGCATATAAGATATTAATATATAGATTATGAACTTTCCTGCTCCACTTACAATGTATGCATCACCTAAAATATTGATTTATAAAAATGCATTGAGTCAAAATATAAGTGAACATATTATTAGGAAATATTCTCTTAAATTAAATCAATCTGCAGTTACAGATGGCACAAAGATTCTTAGTTCAAAATTTAGAACTAGCTCTTCTTCTTTTTTGAATGATGATGATATAAATATATCTACATTAAGAGACTCAGTGTGTAGGCTGTATGGTTTTAATAAAAAGAATTCAGAAAATTTTCAGTATGCAAAATATGAAGTCGGCCAAGAGTATGCTCCTCATTATGATGCATTTGATGTTGACGAAATAAATAAACATGGTCACAACAAACAAAGAGTTATAACAAATATTATTTATTTAAATGATGAATTCACAGGTGGAGAAACTTATTTTCCACAATTAGATATTTCAATAAAACCAGAAGCAGGGATGATGATTTCATTTGAGAATTGTATGGCAGAAACTACTTATTTAAACCCTTTTAGCTTACACCAATCAAAACCTATTCTCAGCGGAGAGAAACATATACTTACTTTATGGTTATTAAAAGATTTAATTCACTAAACCAAATAATTCAATTAGAATATTATCGCCTCAATGAAAAATGATCCTAAAAATCAATCTGAACTACAAGATTGGGTAGATGCTCTTGAAAATTTAATACTTTTTAATGGAAAAGATGAGGCCTCTGAACTAATACAAAATTTTGTTAAATATGCTGAAAATAAGGGGCTTTTAGAATCAGGTTTTGCTAACTTGCCCTTTGAAAACTCTATTTCTCAATATGAAGAAATTGATTACCCTGGTGATTGGGATCTAGAAGAAAGGATTAGACATTACATAAGATGGAATGCACTAATTACCGTTTTAAAAGCTAATAAAGATCTTGATCTTGGTGGTCATATATCTACGTATTCATCAGCAGCAACTTTATATGAGGTTGGTTTCAATCATTTTTTTAGAGGTGGAAATTTATCAGATATGGTCTATTTTCAAGGACATTCTTCACCTGGAATATATGCAAGATCATATTTAGAGGGTTCATTAACAGACAAACAGCTTGATAATTTTAGACAAGAAATTGATGGCAATGGTCTTTCATCTTATCCTCACCCATGGCTCATGCCAAAATATTGGCAATTCCCTACAGTATCAATGGGCTTGGGTCCAATAATGGCGATTTATCAGGCCCATATAATGAAATACCTTGAACAAAGAAATCTTTTAAAAAGCGAACATAAAAGAAAAATATGGATGTTTTGTGGAGATGGAGAAATGGATGAACCAGAATCTTTAGGTGCAATTTCTCTTGCTGCTAGAGAGAAGCTAGATAACCTTATTTTTGTTATTAACTGTAATTTGCAAAGACTTGATGGCCCAGTTAGAGGTAACTCAAGGATCATAACTGAGCTAGGTGCAATTTTTAAAGCAGCCGGATGGAATGTGGTAAATACAATTTGGGGTAGAAAATGGGATGAACTTCTAGCTAGAGACACAACAGGAGCACTTAAATGGGTAATGAATAATACTGTCGATGGAGAATATCAAAATTTTAAAGCTAAAGGCGGCGCCTACACTAGAAAACATTTTTTTGGGAAGCATCCAGAAGCTTTAAAACTTGTTGAAGGTATGACAGATGATGAAATAGAAAATTTAAACAGAGGCGGCCATGATCCCTTAAAAGTATTTAATGCTTATAAATCAGCATATGAATGCACTGATAAGCCTACTGTAATACTTGCTTTTACTGTTAAAGGTTACGGTATTGGTTCAAGGCAAGCAGATAATACTACGCATCAAGTAAAAAAACTAACCGAAGAAAATCTCAATGACTTTATTAAAAACTTTAACCTGCCTATAGATTCAAAAAAGTTAAAAAATTTGGAGTACCTTAAATTCAGTAAAAACAGCAGTGAATATAAGTATCTTATAAACCAAAGAGAGAAACTAGGAGGCTTTCTGCCAAGAAGAGAGGTTTTAAAAGCTAATTTAAGGGTAAATGACAACTCCCATTTTGATGAATTCAACATTGAATCTAAAAGGGATATGTCTACGACAATGGTTTTTGTTAGGCTGCTAACTTCATTATTAAGAGATACAAATATTGGAAAAAATATAGTTCCAATCGTGCCTGATGAGGCAAGAACATTCGGAATGGATAGTCTTTTTAGACAATTTGGAATATATAGCAGGGAAGGGCAGCAATACCAGCCAGAAGATGCTGATAAAGTGATGTGGTACAGGGAGTCTAAAGATGGGGTAATGCTAGAAGAAGGTATAAATGAGGCTGGTGCATTTTCAGCATGGATTGCATTAGCAACATCCTACGCAAATAACTCTTTACCAATGATCCCATTCTACATTTACTATTCAATGTTTGGTTTTCAAAGGATTCATGATTTAGCTTGGGCTGCTGGAGATGCTAGAGCTAGGG
>MDTC01229063.1_pt1 | contig 23249 bp, 16 predicted proteins | sample 811181 | NCBI WGS metagenome assembly MDTC01 (sample SAMN05326644, study PRJNA326480) | marine metagenome | isolation source: seawater | place: Pacific Ocean: North | collected 2011 | reverse complement strand
GGGCGAGGGGCGAGTTCAGGACCGAGATCCAGTTGAGCGAGGGAAACCATCGCTTTGAGTTTTCCATTGTCCCTGGGAATTCTGGGGAGGGGAAGGGAACCTGGGGAGTCAGGGTAGAGGATTATAAGCTGGTTCGTCAGGCGGGCAGTGCCTGGGAGCTTTACCCGGAAACCTACCGGAAGATTTTTTTTAAGGGACTACCGCCCAAGGAGGAGTCAGAGCGGGAGGGCTACCTGCGTGAGATCATAAGGGAGTTTGCGTCTAAGGCATTCCGACGCCCCGCGGAGGCCCGTGTTGTCGATGGGTTAACGGCCATGGCTCTGGCTCGCATCCGGGAGGAGGGAGCGAAGTTTGTAGATGGGGTTAAACTTGCCGTCACAGCAGTTCTTACTTCACCGCGTTTTCTTTTCCGAAGGGAGGTGCAGGCAGAGCCTGATAATCCCGGCAGGGTGGTTCCGGTTGACCAGTTCGCGCTGGCGTCACGCCTCTCCTATTTCCTCTGGAGCTCAACTCCTGATGAGGAGCTGCTCAGTCTGGCCTTCAAGGGCGAGCTGCGTGCCAAGCTTCGCACGCAAGTCGATCGGATGCTGTCTGATCGGAAGGCGGACCGCATGGTGAAGAATTTTGTGGGTCAATGGCTTCAGGCGCGGGATCTTGTGAGCTTGAATATTGATGTGCGTCATATTATCGGGGAGAGCAACAAGAGGAATGCTGAACGGGTTTTTGATCAGGAGATGCGCCACGATATGGGGGAAGAGACGGAGCTCTTCTTTCAACATATTCTCAGAGAAAATCGGCCGATCCTCGAGCTGCTCAACGCGAGGTACTCTTTTCTGAACGAGAGCCTTGCCAACTTTTATGGAGTGTCCGGAGTGAAGGGCGATCGATATCGCCGGGTTGAGTTCGATAAAGAGCAGCAGTCTCGCGGCGGCATTCTTACTCAGGGGACCTTTCTTGTGGTAACCTCGCAGCCAACCAGAACCTCTCCGGTGAAGCGGGGGCTCTTTGTTCTTGAGAATATCCTTGGGACTCCTGCTCCGCCTGCGCCTCCCGATGTTCCGGAGCTGGAAGATTCAGAAGAGGCGTCCGCCAAGGGCACAATGAGGGAGATCATGGTGGCACATCGGGAAAAGGCGCTTTGCAAATCGTGCCACCAGCGAATGGATCCCATCGGTCTTGCGCTTGAGAACTTCAATGCCATCGGACAGTGGAGAGAGGAGGACGCGGGTCAGCCAATCGATAGTGCGGGGCAGCTTGTTACCGGCGAGAAATTCTCTAACGTCATGGAGCTTAAGGAGATCCTGATTAGCTCCCGGAAAGAGGACTTTTACCGGTGCCTTACCGAGAAGATGCTTACTTATGCGCTCGGAAGGGGCGTGGAGTATTATGATGCTCCAGCGGTCGACCGTATTGTTGGTCGCTTGCTTGCCCAAGAGGGCAAAATGGCGGAGCTGATTTACGGAGTGGTGGAGAGCACCCCCTTCCAGAAGCGCCGGGGGGACGGAGACAGGCTGCAAAATTAGGGATTGGCGGCACGCGAAAATCAGTCAAGAATTTCTGTGCGAATCACTTTAATATTAGCGTATACTGACAACGGATGAGGGACATAAAACTACTTCCGGGACGAAGAGCCTTTCTCAGGGGGCTGGGAGCGACCTTGGCCCTCCCCGGGTTCAGCTCTCTGGGTCTGGCAAAACCCTTGGCTGGTGCGCGTGGTTTAACTGCCAGTGGAGCTCCACTGCGAATGGCATATCTCTGTCTTCCCAATGGGGTGATCATGGACAAGTGGAGGCCACAGGGGGTCGGTGAGAAGTTCGTGCTCAACGATTCCATGCAATCTCTCAAAGATGCGAGCCCGGACATTCAGATCGTCAAAGGACTTGAGCAGGCTAATGGCTGGGGGGGCAGAGATGGCGCCGGAGACCACGCCCGTGGAAACGCCACCTTCCTGACCGGAACTCGTCCCAGAAAAACATCAGGGTCCGATATTCGTCTGGGAATTTCGGTGGACCAGATGGCGGCCAACTATCTCGCACAGGAAACAAGACTGCCATCGCTTGAGCTTTCCTGTGATGGTGTGCGCAAGTCAGGTAGCTGTGACTCAGGCTACTCCTGCGCCTACCAGTATAACATCTCCTGGCGCTCATCGACACAACCGATGACTCCCGAGTCAAACCCGCGCTTGGTATTTGAACGGTTGTTCGGGAGTGGATCCCAATCTGAGCGTGGTGAAAGCCAAGCGAGGCGACGAGCGGAAAAGCGCTCAATTCTTGATTTTGTTCTCGAAGACGCGAAGGCGATGGAAAAGAGCCTGGGCAGGAACGATCAGCAGAAGCTGGACGAGTATATGACCGGCGTACGCGAGATTGAGAGGCAGATCGAGAAAGCCGAAAGTATAGGCCCCCCGCCCGATCCCGGTGTAGAACCTCCTGCAAACGGAGCCCCAAGGGAATACCACGAGCACATCCGGATCATGTTCGAGATGATGATTCTCGCTTTCCAGACGGATCAGACCCGGATTGCTTCCTTCCTGCTGGCTCATGATGGAAGCAACCGAAATTTTCCGACGCATGGAGTGAGAGAAGGGCACCATGGTCTCTCACACCATGGAGGAAACAGGTCCAAGATCGAAAAGATCGCGAAAATTGATACCTTCTATCTTGAGCAACTCGCTTACTTTCTCGAGCGGATGCGCAACACGAAGGATGTCGACGGTAAGCCGCTGTTGTATAACTCCATGATCGTATGGGGCGGAGGCCTCTCCGATGGCGACCGCCACACGCACAACGACCTTCCGATTATCCTTGCTGGAAATGCAGGCGGTAAATTCCGGACCGGGAGGCACGTTGATCTGAAAGGGGATGTCCCCATGAATAATCTCTACCTGCGGATGCTTGACGAAATTGGAGCTCCAGCGGGAAGGCTTGGAGACTCTACCGGCATTCTTAGTCAGGTATAGCTCTCGTTTCGGCCCGGAGTGCCGGGCTTGAGAGTTTCGCCTGCAGGGATTTCCGTTACGGGGAATCCTTCTCTAATCATGGTAAGATGAGGCTCTCCACCAAGTTACTGCTCACGATCTGCGTTCCTCCGGCGCTCATCTGGTTAGTGGGAATATATGTGGTCAAGATTTCACAGGATCAGATCCGGGAATCTATCCGAATATCAGCGGGAGCGGAGGTTCGGTCAGTACAGGAGGAAATTGATCGCATTCTGGAGGCCCGCACCGAAACCTGGGAGAAATTTGTCAGGGAACGTGAAGTCATCGATGCGGTGACCAGGTCGAACCGAGTTCTTCAAAATCAGGAAGGCCTTTTGGACCAAATCGCAGAGGCTTGGAAGGATCCGGGGAAGAGAGAGTCTTTACCGGAAGGCAGTGTTGATGAGACGCTGATGACCGAACTTGGATCAACCGTATTGCGAATGTCCGACTTCAGTGGCGGGGTTCGAATTTTTCGAGAGGTGCTTTTGACAAATTCCTTTGGGGGTATCGTGGCCGAGAGTGGCAGGAAGGCAGAGTATTTCCATGGATCAACCACTTGGTGGAATACGGCCAAGGCCCAGGGCCGCTACCTGGGATCCGTTCGGGTGGAACGGGACCAAAAGGGAGAAGAGATCGTGAGTATTGATTTCTGCCAGAGGATTGAGGATTCAGCAGGCCGCTTTCTCGGTGTTCTCAGGGTCGATATCAATCTCGAGGAAGTGCTCGAGATTGTTGATTCTCATGCAAGGAGAGGCGGGCGCGATCGCGGGATGGTGCTTCTGAACAGAGAGGCCGAATTGATTCGGATTGGAGGGAGAGGTGAAACCCGCACCTTATCAGATGGGAGCCGCTACCTTGGGCAAAACCGTGGTGATATTGAGGACGGCCTTCAGTTCTTTGAGGGAGAGATCCCCGATGGGGAGCAGGTATTTACATACTCCAAGCCGTCTGAGGAAGGACTCATGCGTGCTTTGGGATGGGTCGTGGTCCATACCGCGGAGGCAGATGCACTGCTTGCTCCGGTCAGACAGCTGCGGAACAGTGTAATTCTAGCGGCAGCGGTCGGGACTTTTCTCGGCGTCGCGGTCATGCTCTGGGTGGTTCTCCCGGTGTCATGGAGAATGGGAAAGTTGGTAGAGGCAACAAAGCAGATCGGGAACGGAACCCACAGGGTTCCGATCGCGGTGGTGGGGCATGATGAGATCTCCGAGCTTAGTCACGAGTTCAATCAGATGCGGACTCGTCTAGGTGAGACTCAGGAGAACCTGCGAGAAGCCATGGAGCAGGCGAATGAGGCGAGTAAGGCCAAGGGTGATTTTCTCGCGAATATGAGCCACGAAATCCGTACTCCAATGAATGCCATCTTGGGGATTACGGAGCTGACTCTGGGTACTGATCTTACCGAAGAGCAGCTTCATTATCAGGTCTTGGTGGAGCAGTCGGCGCATTCGTTGCTTATGCTTTTGAACGATATTCTCGACTACTCAAAGATAGAGGCGGGGAAACTGGAACTGGAGAGCCGTGACTTCGATCTCCGTGACTCCGTTGGAGATATTCTTCATACGCTTTCGCCCCGGGCAGTCGAAAAAAATATTGAACTAGCTTTCAGGGTGGGTGGGAAAGTGCCTCGGATCCTTACTGGGGATCTCACCCGATTACGGCAGGTGATTGTAAATCTTGTGGGGAATGCCCTTAAGTTCACGGATAGTGGAGAGGTTGTTCTGGGAGTTGAACAAGTGAAGGAGCTCGAGGGTCGGGTAGAAATTCTCTTTGAGGTAAGAGATACCGGGATCGGTGTCCGAGCGGACAGATTGGAAAAAATCTTCGAGGTCTTCGCACAGGGCGATAGTTCAACTACGAGAGAATTCGGGGGGTCTGGCCTGGGTTTGGCAATCTCGAAGCGGATTGTGAAAAAAATGGAAGGCGAGATCTGGGCGGAAAGCGCCATCGGCGAAGGAAGCGTCTTTCGTTTTACGGTGCGCCTGGGCGTCGGATCAGAGGAGAGTGACAACGAAAAAGATCATTTGAAGCCGCTCGATGGTCTTCATGTGTTAGTCGTGGAGGACAATGCTACACAGCGCGAAATCATTGGAGATATGCTGAAAAGCTGGGGTCTACGACCTAGGTTGACTCCAAATGCCGCGGCAGCCCTCGAAGCTCTCGGAGGAACAGAATCCGAGGGAGAGGAAATGAAATTGATGATCGTGGACCGGGGATTGGGCGATGACGATGGAATTGAGCTCGCAGCACGAGTACATGCCTACCCCCACTGGAAGAAACTTCCCATGATCCTGCTCACCTCGGTCAGCGATGGATCACCGGAGAAGGAAGTCAACGAGGTAGGAATTAGCAAGGTTGTCAACAAGCCCATCAAGCAGTCACCACTCCTTGATGCGGTCATGCTGGCTACGGGGATGGGTACGAGGAAGCCACAGGAAAGCCGGAGGGGGTCCCGGCGGGAGAAGAGAGGAGTAGAAAGTATGAGTATCCTTCTTGCGGAGGACGGGAAAGTGAATCAGTTAGTAGCTGTTCGACTCCTCGAGCGCAGGGGGCACCGGGTGACGGTAGTGGAAAATGGAAAGGAGGCAGTAGATCGATCCCTCAAGCAAGAATTCGATGTGATCTTAATGGATATCCAGATGCCGGTGATGAGCGGGTATGAGGCCTGTCGGGAAATAAGAGACCGGGAAAAAAATGCCGAAGGGCACGTTACTATCATTGCGATGACGGCACATGCAATGCCGGGAGATCGGGAAGAGTGCCTTGAGGTTGGAATGGATGATTATATTTCGAAGCCAATTGAGGCCGAGGAGTTTTATGAGGTTGTTGAGAAATATGGTTCTCTTGCCGAGAGGGGAATAGATGGACCCGCGAGTCAGCGATCTGCCCAATGTGAGAGCGACGACTCACAGGTCGTTGAAAAGGAGCTGGATACGAGGGTGTTTGATTCAGAAGCTTTCATTCAGCGGATTGGGGACGAGGACTTGATGTGTGAGCTTATCCAGATTTTTGAGGAAGAGATGGAAGCAATGTGGAGTTCCCTACGGGAAGCTGAAGAGAGTGGGGATATGGAAACGATTCATGAATCGGCACATCGGCTGAAGGGGCTGGTAGGGAACTTCTGCGCCAGTCGTGCCTGGGAAAGCGCGACCGAGTTGAATGAGCGGTCAGGGAAGGGGGATCTTGATGATGTGAGTGAGGCCGTGAAAAATTTCGAACGGGAGCTGAGATTGCTGGAATTATCCTTACGTGATTTCAGGGAGGGTCTTGAGAATCAGGTTCGCTCGCTCTGATAGGGCGCCTGTGAGGGGATCAGGGGGTGATGGCCCGAAGGAGATGGGTAGAGCCAGGGTTGCAAACAGTGCTTCGTTGTTATGTTCTTGGGGCATGAAGCCTTTGGTTTGGATGAGCGGTTCACTCCAGTCCTCAGAAGAGATGCGTATTTCACCGTTTGATCACGGATTTACGGTCGGGAATGGAGTGTTTGAGACCATGATTTGTTATGCGGGACATCCGTTCGCGTTCTCAAAGCACTATGAACGTTTGGAGCGGTCGGCAGCTGTCATGGGGCTTTCACTACGCCCGCGCAATGAGCTTCTGGAAGCAAGCTTGGAGGTTCTCCGTGCCAATGATTTGAGTGCCTGCCGGGCCCGCTTGCGAATTACGGTCACTGGGGGACCAGCTCCGCTGGGAAGCGAACGGGGGAATTCAAGTGAGACAACACTTGTTGCCGCCAGCACCGCAACAAACTGGAATGATACGGAGGACGTAATTGTGGTGTCTTACTCCCGCAACGAGAACGGTGCTCTCTCCGGAGTCAAGTCGACCTCCTATGGGGAGAATGTCGTTGCTCTGGAGGAGGCGAGATCTCTCGGAGCCGGTGAGGCGATCTTTCCCAACACGCGGGGTGAATTGTGTGAGGGCACGGGTTCCAACGTATTCCTTGTAAGTGAGGGGATTCTTCTGACGCCTCCGCTGAAGGGAGGTTGTCTGGCTGGCGTCACCAGGGCCCTGGTGCTCGAGTTATGCGAAAGGGAAGGAATTGTGGTCAGGGAGAAAGCTGTTCCGGTGACGAGTCTGGTAGGGGCAGAGGAAGCCTTCCTAACCTCTACCACAAGAGAGGTGCATGCCATCCGGTCCGTGAACGGACAACTTCTAGGTGGTGTGCCGGGCCCAGTGACCACAAGACTCAGGAGCGCCTTCCGGATATTGACAGAAACAGACCTTGACCCATGAGGTGAGTCAGGTCACCAGACGCGCTTGACTCCATAGGAGTCAAAAATCTCATTGGGGCTGATAAGCGAAGCACTTTGTTCCAAGGCCTCTGCTGCCAAGAGGCGATCGAAGGGGTCCCGATGGTGACGGGGTAGTCGCGTAGTTCGGGCGAGGGCGGCCGGGCTCAGGGGGAGTAATTCGAGTCCTATGGACTCAATGGTGCTATTGAACTCTTCTCCAAGACCATAGGGAATTCGTAGGCGACCTAGTCCGGTTTTCACGGCTAGCTCCCAGGATGTGACGGAGCTGACAAGGGAACGGGAATCTTCTTTCTCAATCAGGCCAGCCGCTGTTTCCGAAAGCTCGGGGGCACCCTCGAGAAACCAGACGAGCGTATTAGAGTCCAAGAGAAGGTTCATGGATACAGAGGGGTGACTACTCAGTGACCGGTTGAGGGAGACCGGACCCCGGGACAAGTCCCGGGGTCCGGCAAGGCAGGGGGTTTCAGGGCAGCAGTAAAGTGGGGGGCGTGAGGACTTTTCAGGCCGGGCCGGTTCATCCTGCTGATGAACAAACCGGATAGTTGAGGGTAAATTTTAGAAGTCCTTGAGTGCGTGGGGATCGTCTGGAGCGACTGAGAAAAGGATGCATGCAGAGAGGTGATTTCCCTTAGAGGGGTTCATCAAAGTCGTCTGCCATCCAGAATCCAGACCCTCTCGCCATGCCTCGTCTGGGTAGATTTGGTTGGGGGCTGGGAGGGCGGATTTCAGCTACCGTGCGGCCGTGCTTTGTAATCTGGAACACTTCGCCGTCTGTCATGATTTCTGCCACGATAGAGCTCAACTTGGTCTTGGCCTCAAAGATTCCAATTCTCCTCACGAAAAACAAACTAGTCTAACTAGTTAGAAAAACAAAGAGGAAACTCCACCAAGCCCGTTTTATGCACAACTTGCTTACGGTTATATACTTAAGAATATCATTAAGGATTCGATAATCCTAGCTCAGCACGGAATCCTATCGATTTTGGGGCGAGGCGGGCCTCGATGTTCCCCGTTCAAGGCTTAAGAAACCTTCTCAACCGCGCGAGTTTGTTCTCATACGGCGGCTTTACCATGAAGGGGTCTCGGGTCAGCCAGCGGCGCGTAAAGGGGCGCTGGTGGCTGAACTGCTCGAATCCTGATCGGCCTCGATAGCGGCCAAGTCCACTTTTGCCGAGGCCGCCCATGGGGAGAAAGTGATTCGTCCCTGGCTTCATGACGTCATTGAAGCAAACCGAACCTGATGGGAGAGAGTCCGCGATTCGTTCACTTTCTCCTCGATCGTTCGAGAAGATATAGAGGGCCAGTGGAGAGGGAAGGCTCTTCAGAGAGGCGAGAGCCTGAGTAAGGTTTTCGCAGGCAATTAAAGGAAGAAGTGGGCCGAAGATTTCTTCCTGCATGACGGGAGAGTCCCATCGTGTGTTTGGGAGTAGACGGGGTGCGAGAGAGAGTTCCTCGGGGCGATCCATCCCGATTGATACTGTATCTGGGCCGGTGAGTTTTTGGAGTCGCTGGTAGTGGTGCTTGTTTGCGATCTTTGCCAAATCGCGGTCAGCAGTTGTCCCATATAACAGGCGGATCTCCGTCTCGCAGAGGTGAAGGAAATCGTCATGGAGTTCAGAGGGAAGCACCACAAAGTCTGGCGCGATGCATGTTTGTCCTGCGTTAAAGAATTTTCCGCCGATAATACGCTCGGCAGCTTTTGCAAGGTTCACATCTCGACCGATCAGAGCAGGACATTTTCCTCCCAGTTCCAGAAGAACAGGAGAGAGATGCCTTGCCCCGGCCTCCGCGTAGAAACGTCCCACTTTCTCTCCACCGGTATAGCAAAAGAATTCAAATGGAAGATTAAGCAGCGCTTCTCCGGTTGCGGCTCCACCCGTGATCACGGTGGCATGGCCCGGATCAAATACAGATGCGATCAGGTCGGAAATAAAGGCAGAGGTTTGGGGCGCGTATTCAGAGGGCTTAATGATCGCGCAGTTTCCGGCTGCGATTGCGGAGATCAGGGGGCTTAGCGAGAGTTGCAGTGGATAATTCCACGGGGATGCGATGAGAACCCGCCCGAAGGGCTGTCTCCGGATTTCACTGCGTGCTGGCCAGAAATAAAATGGATTTGCTACCCGTTGGGGCCTCTGCCACCGTTTCAGGTGTTTGAGGCAGTGTCGTAGTTCGCACCTGAGAAAGTGTATTTCCGCCAGCCAGGCCTCCAGAGCGGGCTTGCCGAGGTCGGCTTGTAGAGCCTCAAGCGCCTCCTCAGTGCGCCTTTCCAGCTCCTGGGAAAGGAGGGACAAGCGATCGCGGCGGAGGGATAGCCCCTGAGACCTGCCGGTCTCAAAGAACTCCTTCTGCTTCTGAAATATCGCTTGAAAATCTTGGGGATATTCGGCCATGGCCCGGACTACGCGTCTAGTGTGGCCGAGAATGGGGAAGTCCTCAACCTTTGTAGGCCTTCGAGGGGGTCGAAATCCGCTTTGCGGTTGAATCGTTGGAGATCTCGCCAATCATAGCGGTGGCTGAAACAGCCGATAGTATCTTTCCCATGGCCGTCTCCTCTACGCAAAGAAACAAGTCTGTCCTCGTTATTGGGGCAGGGCTCGGTGGGCTTGCTGCAGCCATCTCCCTTCGTGCGGAGGGTTTTGATGTTCAAATTGTCGAAAAGAACGACCAAATTGGAGGCAAGCTGAACTTCAAGGAGATCGAAGGTTTTGGTTTCGATCTTGGCCCCTCCATTTTCACTCTGCCTCAGTTTTTTCAGAACCTCTTTGAGCGAGCTGGCAGGAAGATGGAAGACTACCTTGAGTTGGAGTCGGTAAGCCCGCATTGGCGAAACTTTTTTGAGGACGGCACGGTTGTCGATCTCGATGAGGATCCGAAGATCATGCGTGAGGAGTTGATGAAGCTGCCTGGTGACGCGGAGCACCATTGGCGCCAGTTTCAAGAGTTTCTCACTTATGCGAGAGGGCAATATGATCTGGTCAATGAGGGCTACTTCAGCAAGGGGTTGGATAATGTCTGGGAGTTTATCCGACATTACGGGTGGCGAAAACTGCTGTTTCAGATGGATCACCGCAAAAGCATGGCAGGTTCCATCGCTGATCACTTCGACGATGAATATCTGAGAAGGATCTTCGAATACTTCATCAAGTATGTTGGCTCCTCGGCCCTTGATGCCCCCGGCTACATGAACATGATGCCGGTGATCCAGTTCGACTACGGGCTCTGGTACGTGAAAGGAGGAATGTATAATCTCGCACGAGGACTCGAGCGTCTCGTCCGTGAGCTTGGGATCGGACTGCGGCTGGGGGAGGAAGTCCATGAGATCAATCGGACTGGGGTGCGCAGCGTGAGCGGGGTGACGCTTGAGGGCGGTGAAGAGATCAGATCTGACTACGTTGTCTGCAATATGGAAGTCTTACCCGCATATCGTCGTCTGCTGAGTGAGCCGCCAGCCTTCATGAAGAAGCTGGAGCGCTTCAAGCCTGCTTGCTCCGGGCTTGTTCTCCATCTCGGGACGGATCGTATCTACCCGGAGCTGGCTCATCATAATTTCTTTTATTCACAGAAGCAGAGTGAGCATTTTAATTCGGTTTTTCAGGAGGGTAAGCTCCCAGAAGACCCCACAATCTATCTCGTTGCGCCCACTCGAACCGATCCGAGTAAAGCTCCGAAGGGCTACGACAACCTCAAGATTCTTCCCCATATCCCGCCAATTAATCCAGAGAACCCCCATACCATGGAGGATTATCTTGGCCTCAAGGACAGGGTGATTGATAAACTGGAGCGGATGGGTCTTAAAAACCTCAGAAAGCATACGGTGGTAGAGGACCTGCTCACACCCGTTGATATCGAGGGGCTCTACAACTCCAACCAGGGTTCGATCTACGGGGTTGTCTCTGACTGGAAGCTGAATAAGGGGTTCAAGGCTCCGAAACAGTCCAGCAGGTATCGTAATCTGTTCTTTACCGGGGGAAGCGTTAATCCGGGTGGAGGGATGCCGATGGCGATTCTGTGCGGCCAGAAAGTGTCCGACAGAGTGGTCGCCTGTGATGATAAAAATCGCTCTTGAGCGGGCCCATCGGATTGTCTGTTGTGATGGAGGCTGCGCTTTGGATTGTTACCGGGTTGAGCTTCCTCTCTTGGTTGGTTTCCTGGGGGCTGTTTGTCCGCTTTCGACGTGTTCCATCCGTTCCGGCGGGCTTCCAGGCAGCACCACGAATATCGGTGGTGGTTCCAGCCCGAAACGAAGAAGCGAACATTCAGGTGCTTCTGGATTCTCTCAAGGGGAGCAGGGTTCACGAGGTGATCGTAGTAGATGACCAATCGGAAGATCGGACGGAGGTGGTCGCCAGAGAGCTTGGGGCTCTCGTCCTATCTGGAGAAATTCCCCCTCAAGGGTGGCTGGGTAAGCCCTGGGCCTGCCATCAGGGTGCGGAGGCCGCTACCGGGGACTGGTTGCTTTTTGTTGATGCTGATACCAAGTTTGTGGAAGGTGGCTTTGAAAGGCTCATGCAATTAGCGGAAGGAGAACCACGGGTTCATTCAGTCTGTCCCTACCACGAGATTCGGTTCCCCTATGAGCAGTTATCGGCCTTCTTCAATATCACGATGATTCTCGGGATGAATGCCTTCACGGCGAAGGGTTCATCCGCCCGGGATATTGGCTTATTTGGACAGCTTATGCTGGTTTCAAGAAAGGAATACGATCTCGTCGGGGGCCACTCTCAAGTCAAGGGAGACGTGCTGGAGAACTTTCAGCTATCGCGGTGTTTTGCTTCTGCAGGCATCGAACGGTCCTGCTGGCTCGGTAAAGATACGATTTCCATGCGAATGTTCCCCGGGGGAATCCGGGATTTGATCGCAGGGTGGAGTAAAGGCACGGTTTCAGGGGCGGCCAATACCCCGAAGGCAGCCCTTCTGGGGATTTCCTTATGGATGTCTGGCCTCTTCATGTCGGCAATACCCGTTTGTTTCGGGGCCATAGCCTCTCCGTCTCTTGTGCTTGCGATGGGCGCTCTGTATGTCCTCTGGACTCTGCAGTGTATTTATCTGTTCCGATCCTCCGGGAGATATTCCATTCTGACAGCCTTAGCTTTTCCTGTGGGTCTCATATTCTATCAACTCGTCTTTTTTCAGGCTGTGAGGCGGAAGAAAAAAGGAGGAACGGTTCAGTGGAAGGGGCGTGATGTTTCTTGAGGTTCCCAATGCCGTGATCGTGGTCCTCAACCTGATCGTGATACCAATATGTCATGTGGTGCCCTCATGGCTTCTTACCTGGAAGGGGGGGGATAATTTTCGTCCGGAATCCTTCTTCTTTCGTGAGCGAAGGGGGGAAATGGGGGGGCGATTCTACGAGCGCTTTCTTGCAGTGCGGCTATGGAAGGATCTTTTGCCTGACGGGGCCCCCTGGCTTGGGGGGTTTGCAAAAAAATCTCTCGCCGGTCGCGACTTGGATTACATATCCCGGTTCCGGATAGAAACCTGCCGCGGCGAGCTAGCTCATTATATTCAGATTCCGTGTGTGCTGGTGGCGCTCTTATGGAATCCTTGGCCTTTGGCCGCGATAATCATTACGGGATACGCCTTGGTTTCAAATATTCCCTGTATTGTGGTTCAGCGGCATACCCGGCATCGTCTGTCCCGCCTGATGTCTCACCTCCAGCATGAAATTCACCAGAAGGAATCATGAGAAGAGTTCTTCCTGCAGCGATTGTCATTCTCATTGTGGTCATGGCGGTTCTCGCGATCGTACGAGTTCGCTTTTCATCTGATGTTTTTGAGCTGCTTCCAAATGACCTGCCAGAAGCGCGGGGATTGGAGCAGATCAACCGGTATTTCAGTCGAGACGCCCAGTTAATTATCACTGTAGAGGGGCAGTCCGGTAGAGCTGTTAATGAGGCAACAGTTTCTCTGGCTAGTAAGCTTAGTGAGGAGAAGATGCTAATCGCCGACCTCTTTCGGGAGATTGATTTTGAAAAAATAGTCGTGGAGGGTGGTCCGCTTGTTGCCTGGGCATGGTTTAATGGACCTCCTGAGCATCTTGCCTCTTTGGCAAGGAGGCTGGCTGCTCCTCAATCAAGGGAGACCCTCGAGGATTCGCTGGAGCAGATCAATGATGCCTTTGACACCGAGAGCGCCCTGTTAAGGAGCTACGACCCACTCCGGCTTTCTCAGTTTGAATCCGGTTCAGGAGGAGAAAGTTCTCCGGCTCTGGATCCAATGCGTTCTCCCTCCGGTAAGTTCGAGATCCTGTACGTAGAGGGGAGCGGAGTTGATTTTTCCGATTACAGGGAAGTAAGATTCTGGTTACAGGAAGTCCGGAGTCTGGTGAATGAATGGCTCAAGGGATGGAATGGAGAAGGAGAGAAGGAAGTTCAGGTGGATATTGGATTTACCGGCACCCCGGCTTTCATGTCAGAGGTCGGAGCTGGGATGGAACGAGACATGACGCTCTCGGTTTGTCTGACCCTCGTCTTCATTTCGGCTCTCTTCTTTCTGGTTCATCGGCAAGTGACTCCTCTCATCTGGCTTCTCGCGGCGATGATGGGCGTTTTGGCGATTACTCTAACCGTGGCTGAGAGGGCTCTTGGAGAATTGAGTGTGATAAGCGTAGGATTTGCTGCCATTCTGATGGGGCTGGCGGTAGATTATGCGATAGTTCTTTACCGGGAGGCTCTTAGTAATCCGGAGTCTCCCCGGGCTCTTCGAAGGGCGGTTGGGCCGGGTATAGCGTGGGCCGCGGTCACAACTGCGGCGGTCTTTCTCAGCCTGAATCTTAGTTCCCTGCCGGGACTGGCCGAGCTTGGTAATCTTGTGGCCCTTGGAATACTGGTGGGTGCAGCCGTAATGCTGTTTGGGTTCGCTCCAGCCGCCGTGAAGTTCGCGAGAAAGCGGTCTGGAGGTGCCGCTCGCGACTGGGTTCCCTCCTCAGTGGGAAAGGGAGTAGCAGGAGTTCTCGCAGTGCTTGTCCCGCTCGCTGCAGTTGGGTCCGCACTCATGATGGAAAAGTCCGTCATCGAGGCGGAATTTCATCCATTCAGGATGAAGGAGAGCCCGGCATTGATTACCTGGAATCAGATGAGTGAAGAATTGCATGGCGAAAGCCAAGCCACTCCAGCGGTGATCACCGCTGGGAATTTTGGAGAATTGCACGCCCAGCTCCAAGCCTTTAAAGAAAGGTCTTCCCGGGCGCAGGCTGCGGGGCTGATTGAGACAGTCATCTTCCCGGACTCCTGGGTGCCACATCCCGAATATCAACGCCGGAACGCCCAGCTGCTGGGAGGCTTGATCAAGGAAGGACCTCGTCTTCTCTCAGAGATTGATGAGGTTGGATTCACGCAGGAGGGTATGGGCCTGACCCGCGAGGTTATCAATTCCTGGACGCAGTATCTCGAGCTGTCGGATGGGGAGCAGATAGTTCGTCCGACAGGGAGGCTAGCGAAGTGGACGGTGGACCAGATCGTGACCGAAGGTGAGGATAGTGTTGCGGCCGTGGTAGCCGTGACGCCGGCGAACCCGAGTGAAAGGGAGTGGGTGACTGCGATCTGTGACGACCATGCCAATGTCGCTAACCTGCCTTCGCTCGCAACGGCCTTGAACGAGCGAATCGCTGAAGATTTATGGAGAATCTTACTGCCGATGCTTGCCCTTTTGACTGCTGTGCTGGCCTTTGTCTATCGCTCATGGAGGGATCTGGTCCTCACTCTCCTTGCTCTTTTCTTCGGTGGGGCAGTGATCGTCATTCTTACTTTCTGGACTCCATTGTCGTGGAACTCTTTCAATCTATGCGGAATTCCACTTCTTTTTGGTATCGGCCTCGATTTCAGTATCCACATGCTTTTTGCCCTCAGACGAAGCGGGGGAGATCTGGCGGCAGTACGGAAGGGAATGGGAAAGGCGGTGACCTTTTGTGGGCTCTCCTCGGCAATTGGCTTCGGCTCATTAGCCACGGCATCCGCGGATGGGCTCTCCAGCCTGGGAGTCGTTTGTGCGGTAGGAATTCTTGCTAATACTGTGGTCGCGGTAACCCTCTTGCCTGCTTGGTATTGTCTTCTGCACCCGGGTTCGAATTCCGCGGCTGACAGTGGGAATCAAGTTGATTAGCGTTTCCTCGAGATGCAGAGGTTCACAATTCACTTTCTGACCCTCATGTTTCTCATGTCGGGGGGTAAGCTCATGGCGGATAGGGAGGGTGATGCGGAGCGGGTAATTCGACGATGGTTGTCCACTAATGCTGGCGTCGAGGCGCTGGAGGTCGAGTTTACCCAGATCAGGAAACTGACCAGTCTTAAATCCATGATCCGTCAGGATGGGATCTTATGGATGGATCGGAGAGGAGGCCCGAGGTTCCGGTGGCAGACGGGTAATCCTCCGCGGACAATTGTGACCCGGGTGAAAGATGAGTTGCTGGTGATGCGACCTCGTTCTCTCCAATACGAGAAGGCTCCGGCGGGCGAGAGCAAAAACAGCATGGCGATCTTGGCTGGAGGCTTCCCCCGAAACTGGGAAGAGTTTGAGCAAAAATACGATTTGCTTGGAGTTAAGAGTCAGGATGGAACTAGTCGAATTAATGTTCAGCCCAAGGGACAGCTGGCGCGAGGCGTCCGCGTTCTGACTTTTGTCACCAGGAGCGCAAAAGGGGTGCTGCAATCCATAGACCTGACTCTTCGGGATGGATCCTCACAGCAGATCGTGTTTGACCGGGTGGTTACTAACCCTCAATTGAGTGACAAGATTTTCTACCCTGACCTGACAGGGTATCGGGCTACGAAATTCAAGTGACTGGACTGCACCATGGCTGATTCAGTCAAGAACGCAGATAGACACGTGGTGGATGTGGGAGCTGGTCCCGGGGGGCTCACGGCGGCAATGGTCCTCGCACATCGGATCGAAATATGAGCGGATTGACCTGACCGTGCCTCTCCTGGCGGCAGGTTGCTGAGGGAAGGAGATTCCGTGCTGGTTTTAATAATCCCGGACGGGTGAAGCCGTTTCGAGCCCAGAAGATCCCCGATTTATTTCTGGCAGGCAGGGAGGGCGCTTTGTAGCGTCCGGCCCCTGCCGCAAAAGCGGTTTGGAGCATCGAACAACCTCGAATATCATGTCAGACCACTTCCCCAACGTCTCCAAGATTGAATTTGAAGGTCCGGACTCGGACAATCCGCTCGCTTTCCGACATTACAATCCGGACGAACTGGTTGCTGGTAAAAGCATGAAGGATCATCTGCGGTTCGGTGCTGCCTACTGGCATTGCATGCGTAATCCACTGGGTGATCCCTTCGGAGCAGGAACAGCCCACATGCCATGGGACGACGGAAGTGAGTCCCTCGACAATGCGCTGGCAAGGGTTCCGGTTTTCTTTGAGTTTCTGGAGAAGAGTCAGATTGATTTCTATTGTTTTCACGACCGGGATGTATCTCCCGAGGGTTCCAGCTGGTCCGAGACGCACTCAAATCTTGAAAGGGTTACTGAGGAATTGAAGGGGGCCCAGAATAGTAGTGGTAAGAAATTACTCTGGGGAACAGCCTGCCTGTTTGCCCATCCACGGTATGCTCAGGGAGCAGCTACTTCGCCGAGCGCCGATGTGTTTGCCTATGCCGCAAGCCAGGTAAAGCATGCGCTGGAAGCAACCCATGCCCTCGGAGGTGAAGGATATGTATTCTGGGGAGGAAGAGAGGGTTATGCATCTTTGATCAATACGGATATGAAGCGTGAGTTGGACCATCTCGCCCGGCTCCTGCACATGGCGGTAGATCATGCAAAGAAAATTGGATTTACCGGACAATTCTACATTGAACCGAAACCTCGAGAACCTTCTACCCATCAGTATGACTCCGATGCGGCGGCCTGTCTCAACTTCCTCAGGGAGTATGACCTGATGGACCATCTTAAGCTCAACATAGAAACCAACCATGCAGAGCTGGCGGGGCACACAATGGAGCATGAATTGGACGTTGCTTCCGCTGCCGGAGCTCTCGGCTCGATCGACGCAAATCGTGGTGACCAGCTGATCGGGTGGGATACAGATCAGTTCCCGACGAATATTTATCAGTGTGCCAATATCATGCTCAGGGTTCTTAAAATGAATGATGGCGTGGGCTTCACCACCGGAGGGCTTAACTTCGATGCAAAGAGACGGAGAGAGTCTCATCTTCCGGAAGATCTTTTCCACGCTCACGTCGGAGGCATGGATGCCTTTGCGAGGGGGCTCAAAATCGCTGGACGTATTATAGCAGATGGCCGATTCGATGAATTCGTTCGGGTCCGCTACGGATCCTTTGACTCCGGTATAGGGGCTGAGATTGAAGGGGGGCAGACAAGCCTTGAGTCATTGGACGCCTATGCTCTGGGAATTGGCGCGCCGGTTCTCGAAAGTGGTCGTCAGGAAATGCTTGAAAACCTTCTTAACGACTACCTGTAAGTCCCTCGGAGTTCCGCAGAGCTTGATCAAGATCTTGAGTGGCGCGGACGACCTGCGCGGAAAACCCAAGATCACCGGCCGATCTTCCGCGCCACTACTAGCTACACGGCAAAGTTTCCGAGCATTAGGCGTGCCAATTGGTCTGCGTGGTTTGCCTCCGCGGAGGGTGGTAGAAGATTTTACCTCTGAGGCCCTGCCTGCTACCCGAGCCGTGTGTGCCGAGTGGCGCGGATGACCAACTCAAGAAAAACCCAAAAATCTAGGAAGGTCACCGCGCCACTACTAGACACACGGAGATTAAGACACAGCATCTCCTGTGCCAACCTGGCTGAGACGCCGGGTAGTAAGCGCCTGATTTGAGGAATTCCAAAGAAAAGCCAAGACTCAGAGGTTTCGCTTGGGGTAAAATCTCGCAGTGTCATCCTGTCCTGCTATGAAAGCACCAGTTCCTATTAACGCGTAAAATCATGCCTTTAGTCCTTGGTCTAGACTCTTCCACGCAGAGCGTTTCTGCAGTCGTTCTTGATACTGATTTGGATTCGATCGTCCATGAGGAGTCGGTCAGTTTCGGAAGTGACTTGCCGGACTACGGCCAGCCCTCAGGCTTCATCCCCGGTGGAGAAAATGGAGAAGTCCATAGTGATCCGATGATGTGGCTGGATGCCCTCGAATTGGTATTTTCCCGCCTCGCGGAGAGCTCCGTAGAGATGTCGAAGATTGTCGCGGTCTCGGGCTCAGGGCAGCAGCACGGAAGCGTTTATCTCGACGAGGGGTTTGTTGATACAGTGAGTAGTCTGAATCCCGGGGAGACGCTCAAGGGTCAGATTCTTTCTCACCTGACTAGGCAGACAGCGCCGATCTGGATGGATAGCTCGACCTCCGCGGAGTGTGGTGAAATTACCCGGGCGCTTGGGGGTGATGCGGAAGTATGCAGCCGGAGCGGTTCCATTGCGATCGAACGTTTTACCGGTCCACAGATCCGTCGGTTCGCGAAGACTACTTATGATGGGTGGGAGCTGACTGGAGTTGTTCACCTTGTGAGCTCTTTCATGGCATCAGTCCTTGCCGGTAAGAGTGTTGGGATTGATCACGGTGATGGTGCGGGGATGAACCTGCTCAATCTCGCTTCCGGAGACTGGGATAACGAGTTGCTGGACGCAACTGCCCCTGACCTGCGGACGAAGCTCCCCCAGCCGGAGCCATCTGCAACTGTCGCAGGGACCGTCAGCCCATTCTTTGTGGAGAACTACGGGATGAATGCCAGCTGCAAGGTCGTCCTTTTCTCTGGAGACAACCCCTGTAGCTTGGTTGGGATGGGTGCCTCGAAGCCCGGCAAGGTCGTGATTAGCCTGGGCACAAGTGATACTCTTTTTGCGGCAATGCCAGAGCCCCGGACGGACCCCAATGGATTTGGCCATGTGTTTGGTAATCCAATGGGAGGGTTCATGAGTCTAATATGTTTTTTGAATGGGTCGCTCGCACGGGAGAGAGTGAAGGATAATCTGGGGCTGAGCTGGTCGGATTTTGACCGACAGGGATTGGAACAGACGCCGGTCGGTAATCTGGGGCGTGGCATGCTTCCTTTCTTTGGATCAGAAATCACGCCTCGGGTGACCTCTTCTGAGGCGGTGTATTTCGGATGGGAGGAGGAACAGAGGGATCCAGCAGCAGTCGTCCGGGCTGTTCTCGAGGGACAATTTCTGAATATGAAGGTATCCTCGAGGTGGCTTGGAGTCTCTCCGGAGACAATCTATCTCACCGGAGGCGCCTCGAAGAATACGGGAATCGCGCAGACTGTAGCGGATGTCTTTGGAGTTCCCGTCTCCCGGCTCAGCGTGGCCGGTTCGGCGGCTCTGGGGGCGGCCATGAGGGCGGCCAATGCTGTCTGCGGAATTTCCATAGACTCTCTCGAAACGGCCTTCTGTCAGCCTGATACAGGTTCAACAGTGCTTCCCAGGGAGGGGACGGGAGAAATCTACGAGGAATTAGAGCAAAAATGGGTCTCAGCCTTGCACGAAGCGTTTCCGCTCCTTAAGCACTGAGGGCAATACGTAACTAAACAGAACAATGGCACGACCAGTAACACTCTTCACCGGCCAGTGGGCCGATCTCTCTCTCCCCGATCTTCTGCCAAAGGTAAAGGATATGGGCTATGACGGAGTTGAACTCGCCTGTTGGGGCGATCACTTTGACGTTCGGCGGGCACTCAATGAGGAAGGCTACGTCGAAGGTCGTTGGGAACTTCTCGAGAAAAATGACATGGTCTGCTACGCGATTTCCAACCATCTGGTAGGACAGGCGGTCTGTGACCTGATCGATGAACGGCACCAGTCGATTCTTTCCCCAGAGGTCTGGGGTGATGGTGAGCCTGAGGGAGTAAGGCGACGGGCCGCGCAGGAGATGATTGATACGGGGAAGGCCTGTCGCAAATTTATTGATGCGGGAGCGTCCTTCATGGCTGACAAGCCAGCGGGATCGGGGCGAGCAATGGTCAATGGATTTACGGGATCCAGAATCTGGCACTCCATCTATGCCTTTCCCCCTACGAGTCAGGAGTATTACCAAAAGGGCTTTGATGATTTTGCGGCTCGCTGGAAGCCGATTCTGGACGAGTTCGATGCGGTCAATGTAGATTTCGGTCTCGAAGTTCACCCCACGGAGATCGCCTTCGATATCGCATCGGCAGCCCGGGCTGTTGAGGCCGTGGACGGGCACTCAAGATTTGGATTCAACTATGACCCCAGTCACCTCGGCTATCAGGGTGTTGACTACGTGAAGTTCATTCGTGACTTCGCTGATAGGATTTTCCACGTCCATATGAAAGATGCTTGGTGGGGACATGGGGATGGAAGTGTTGGCGTCTTTGGTGGCCACACCGATTTTACCGATGCACGCAGGTTCTGGGATTTCCGGTCTGTCGGGCGGGGCGATACGGATTTTGAGGAAATCATGGTGGCTCTGAATGACATCGCTTATGCGGGTCCGCTTTCCGTAGAGTGGGAGGATGGGCGAATGGACCGATTCCACGGCGCAGCTGAGAGCTGTGCCTTCACCAAGGATCTTGATTTTGCGCCCAGTGACGTGATTTTTGATTCAGCCTTCGATAAGGAAAACCAGTAACATCTTAAAAGAGCGAAATCATGGCAACAAGAGTGGGAGTCATCGGAGCGGGTGGCATGCTTCAGTATCACGCCCCCGGTTTCCGGCAGGGTGGTGGAGAGCTGGTCGCGATTGCTGACGTAAACAAGGAGGCAGCACAGGCTTCTGCGGACGAGTGGAATATTTCACAGGTTTTTGGGAACACCGCGGAACTTCTTGAATCGGACATTGATGCCGTGAGCATCATCGTTCCCAACAAGTTTCATGCTCCGCTAGCCATTCAGGCTCTGGAGGCAGGCAAACACGTTTTCTGTGAAAAGCCGCCCGCCCTCAACGCGGGAGAAGTTGAAGAGATGATCGTAGCGGCGGATAAAGCCGGGAAGGTTCTGATGTTCAATTTCAACAACCGTGCTCGTCCTGAGTCTCAGGCCATGATGAAGCGCATAGAGGATGGAACTGTGGGCCGAATTAACTCGGCTCAGGCACAGTGGATTCGACGGACAGGAATACCGGGATTCGGAGGCTGGTTCACGACGAAGGAATTGTCTGGTGGCGGCCCTGTCATCGACCTGCTCCACATGATCGATCTTGCCCTGTATTTCATGGGGTATCCTGAACCTGCTCACGTCCTTGGCCGGACCTTCGACGATTTTATTACGAATAAGGATTTCAAGGGTCCTTGGGGGATCCCTGATAATGCGGATGGCAAAACGGATGTAGAGGCCGCCGCTCATGGGCTGGTAACCTTCAAGAGTGGGCAGGTTCTCAGCTTGCGGAATTCCTGGGCCGAGATGATTGAAAGAGAAGTAGTCTCCGTTGTGTTTCAGGGAAGCAGAGCGGGTGGTAAGGTCGAACGTCTTTTCGGTAGCGATGGCCTGGATGAGACTGCAATCGATACCTGTGAGCTTTACGCTCAGGAAGATGGAAAATCGGTCAATCATCAGATTGAGACGGAACCTTGTGAGGATATGGGGCGGATTGCCTCTGCAGCGAACTTCGTTGAGACAATCGAAGGCACTGCGGACCCTCTCAACACTCCGCAAGAAGCCCTGAAGCTCATGCAGATCATCGACGCTCTCTATCAGTCCGCGGAGAGTGGAGCCCCGGTATCGCTCTAGGGTTCACACCGTTGGCCCTTCTTTTTCAGTAATCCACAAGTAACAGGAGACATAAAATGGCACTTAAGAGAAAACTTCGGATGGGAATGGTTGGCGGTGGACGCGGTGCGTTCATCGGGGCGGTGCATCGCATGGCGGCCAATCTTGATGGGAAGATTGAACTGGTTGCGGGGGCGTTTTCCTCCGATCCGGAGAAATCAAGACTTAGCGGGGAAGATTTTTTCCTGTCACCTGACCGGGTCTACGGATCCTACCAGGAAATGGCTGAGAAAGAGGCTGCGAGGGAAGACCGGATCGATTTTGTCACGATCGTGGTGCAGAATCATCTGCATGTTGCCGTTGCAAAAACCTTTCTGGAGGCGGGATTTAACGTGATCTGCGATAAGCCCCTCTCCAGCAACTTGGAGGATGCGAAGGATCTACAGAAACTTGTCCATTCAAGTGGGAAGGTCTTCTGCCTGACTCACAACTATACCGGATACCCGATGGTGAAGGAGGCCCGGAGAATGGTTCAGGATGGCGAACTTGGCAGACTTCTCAAGGTTGTGGCGGAGTATCCTCAAGGATATGCGGTCGGGGATGTTGAGGGGGAAGGCCAGGGGCAGATCTCGAACTGGCGGGCAGACCCGGCAATTGCTGGGTCTTCTAATTGCATGGGAGATATTGGGACCCATGCCCATAATCTGGTTCGCTACATATGTGGAATCGAAGTTGATGAACTGGCTGCTGAGCTCTCAGCATTTATTCCAGGGCGTGAACTTGATGACGATGGAAACTGTCTGGTTCGATTTACCGAGGGAGTGAAGGGTATTATTTATGCCTCGCAGATTTCGAATGGTGACGAAAATAATCTCAATATCCGTGCGTACGGGACCAAGGCCTCGATCGAATGGCATCAGGAAGATCCCAATGAGCTGGTTGTGAAGTATGCGAATGCACCGCGTAAAACATATCGCCGTGGTAACGACTATCTGGGAGATGCGGCGTCTTCAAATTCGCGAACCCCGTTTGCGCACCCGGAAGGCTTTATCGAGGCTTTTGCCAATGTCTACCTTGCCGCTGCAGCTGCCATAGCTGACCAGATTGAGGGAAACGATCCGCCCGCGGGAGGTTACGATTTTCCTACAGTTGACGATGGAGTTGCCGGTAACGCCTTTATTAAGGCGTGTGTGGACTCTTCCCGGAGCAACGCGGCCTGGACTAAGTTGGAGCTTTAGCCTCTGGAAAAGAGGGCTCGGGTTTCTCACAAGGTGGTCCTGCAATTGTGATATTGCGGTCCTGCGGTTTAACCTTTAACGTTTAGGGGTAAATCATTAAAAATCAGTATGAAGCAGCGACTTTCAATCATCTTACCAATCGCCCTCGCGGTGGCCATGGTC
>MDTC01264244.1_pt1 | contig 23266 bp, 28 predicted proteins | sample 811181 | NCBI WGS metagenome assembly MDTC01 (sample SAMN05326644, study PRJNA326480) | marine metagenome | isolation source: seawater | place: Pacific Ocean: North | collected 2011 | reverse complement strand
GGAAGGTAACGTCCTGCTTGTCTCATAAACCATATAGGATGACAAGTATTATTTTTTTTTATTAAACAATTTGTTATTTTCATTATTATAATAGTTATATATTTATAAAAATATTATTTGTATTAGGTCATGTTTATTAGTGATATAAGTATTTATACATGGTTTTACCTGCTTTATTCATAGTAAAATTATAAATTTTTATTGATATTACTTAAATTTTAAAAAAATATTCACATGTTGTTCGTTTTAATTCTAATATTATGAACATTGAACAAAATGTTATATCTTTGTGAATTAGTGTTAATATCTTTTTAAAAAAAATAAATAAAATGTATAGAAGGCAGTTATAAGAAACATATCAACAAACTTATGACCGAAAAATACAATGTATATCTTATTTCTGACTCCACCGGAGAAACTTTAGACAGAATATTTTTATCTTTAAAATCTCAATTTTTAAACTTTGAATACGAGAAAAAAGAATACTCTTTTGTTAGAACGGAGCAGCAAATTGATAAAATAATTAAAGAATGTAACAATTTAGACAATACAATTATTTTGTACACAATAGTTGAAACAAAGCTAGCCAAATATATCTCACAAAAAAGCGAGGTAAACAATATTCCTTGCTTTGGTATTTTAGGAAACCTTATATTAACATTTTCGAAACTTCTAAATCAAAAAGCATCACACAAACCAAGTGCCCAGCACGTGTTGGATGATGAATATTATAAAAGAATAGAGGCCATTCAATTCACAATGTCGCACGATGATGGAAAAAAACCTGAAGACACAAGTAGCTCCGACATTGTTCTGCTAGGAGTAAGCAGAACAAGTAAAACTCCTACGTCAATATATTTAGCTAACAGAGGCTACAAGACAATCAACATCCCATTAGTTTTAGACCAAACAATACCAGACTACCTTAAGGAGAAGAGCCTTAAAACCTGCGTCATTGGTCTTTATGCAGATCCTGAAAGACTTTCTGATATAAGAAGAAATCGTATAGCAATAATGAATGATACTAGGCTTCCGACTTATACAGATTTAATATCAATTAAGAAAGAAGTTGAAGATTCTAAAAGATTATTTAAGAAATATAACTGGCCAACAATAGACGTTACAAGAAAATCTGTAGAAGAAACAGCAGCTTCAATTATAAAAATATATGAAATTAAAAAAAAAAATCAATGAAATTAATTTTAGCATCAAAAAGCGAGGTCAGAAAAAAAATTTTAGATCAAAATAAAATTAATTGCAAGGTCGTACATTCAAATGTTGATGAGGACCAAGTTAAAGAATCTCTTCTAGCAGAAGGAGCAGACCCTCTATCAGTCTCAAAAAATCTTGCAGAAATAAAATCAATAAAAGTTAGCAACAAATATTCCAATGAGATCGTGCTTGGTGCAGATAGCGTCGTCTCTTTGGAAAATAAATTAATAAACAAGCCCAAATCAAGAGATGAAGCACTGCAAATTCTAAAAAAGTTAAACAACTCTATCCATTATTTAATAAGCTCAGTTTGTATTTCCAAAAATGGTGCTATGATATGGAACCATTCAGAAACTTCGGAATTAAAAATGAAGAAACTTACTGACAACGAAATACAAAAATATTTGAACAAAATTAAAACAAAAACTCTTTTGGCTTATGGCGTATATCAAGTAGAAGCAGACGGACTTAATTTATTTGATAGCATAAAGGGGGACATAGACTCGATTATGGGTCTACCTATTAAAAAAATAAAAGAATATTTAAATACATTAGAATGAAGAAATTTCTAGTTATAGGCAATCCAATTGATCATTCATTATCACCAAATTTACATAACTTTTGGATCAAAGAAAATAATTTAAATGCTGAATACCAAAAAAAAAAATTGAATGAGAATGAATTAAAGAATTTAGTAAATGATATTAAAAATGATAAAATTGCTGGTGCAAATGTAACAACACCATTTAAAAGTTTAATCATTCCGTTTATAGACGAATTAACAGAAATAGCTAAAAAAACTAATTCAGTAAACACCCTTTACAAAAAAAGTGGAAAAATAATAGGAGATAATACCGATGCGATTGGATTTCAAAAAGCATTAGAACATATCAACTACAGTGTTTTAAAAAAAAAAATATTATTATTAGGTGCGGGCGGCGTAGCACCTTCAATAATTTTTTCTTTAGAAAAAATGGGAGCTGGATCTATTTCATTGAGCAACAGAACTAGAGACAATGCATTAAGAATTAAAAACTATTTTCCAAAAATAAATATAATAAATTGGGGGGAAATGATTGAGTTTGATATGATTATCAATCTGACAAGTTTAGGCTTGCTGACGGATGATAAAATAGATCTAAATTTAAATAAAGATCTAAGCAATAAATTATTTTATGACATTATTTATAACCCAGCAAAAACAAATTTTCTATTATCAGGAAAAAAAAACAGAGCCAAAGTAGAAAATGGCAAACTTATGTTTATGTATCAAGCGCAGAAAGCTTTTGAAATTTGGCATAATATAAAACCAACAATAAATAAAAATTCAATGGAGACAATGCCAGATGATTAAAATTGGAATCACAGGATCTCTGGCTTCGGGAAAGTCTACTGTTTCAAAAATATTGTCAAAAAAAAAATACCCACTGTTCAGTGCGGACGAAGAGGTAAAAAAATTATACACGAAATCCTACTTTACAAAAAAGGTCAGAAAATTATTTAGATTAAAAAAAAACAAACTTATTAAAAAACAAGTTAAAAAAATAATTGCTCAAAACGATAAATCACTTAAAATTTTAGAATCTTTTATACACCCAATTGTAAGAAGTAAAATGGATATTTTTATCAAAACTAAGAAAAAAAAAAAATTATTATTTTTTGAAATACCACTCTTAATCGAAAGTAAGTTAATGAAAAGATTTGATGTTATCTTTTTTGTAAATGCAACTAAGAAAATAAGACTTAAAAGATACTTATTAAATGGAGGGAAAAAGAATATTTTCTCAATTCTTGATAAACGGCAAATAAATGCCTCAGTTAAGGCAAATATTTGCGATCATGTTATTCACAATAATAGTTCTTTAAAAGTGCTTGAAGAAAGTGTTAAGAATTTAATTAAAAAATATGAGTGAAATTTTTTTAGATACCGAAACAACAGGCCTTTCTTACAGAGACAACCATAAAATTGTAGAAATAGCTTGTATTGAAACAAAAGACTTAATTCCAACAGGAAGAATTTATCATAAACTCATCAACCCACAAAGAGAAGTTCCAGACGAAGCGTTTAAAATTCACGGATTTTCAACTAAATTTTTAGCAACTAAAGAAGCCTTTGATGTACAAGCAGATAGTCTTGTAAACTTTATAAAAGAAAAAAAATTAATAATACACAACGCTCCTTTTGATGTTGGTTTTTTAAATCACGAGCTTAGTATTCTCAATAAATATACGATCAAAAAAGAAAATATTATTGATACACTAGAAATTGCGAGAGGTAAATTTCCTGGAACTTCAAACTCTTTAGATGCTTTATGTAAAAAATTTAATATTGATTTATCCAGAAGAAAAAAACATAATGCTCTACTTGATTGTGAGCTTCTCAGAGAAGTTTACATAAATTTACTGGATGCTAAAGAACCACGATTAATATTTTCTAATGATCAAAAACTTTATAAAGATAGTGAAAATAATAAAACAATTTTAAAATATCATAAAAGTGTTTTAAAAATAAGTGATACAGAAATAGAAAAACATAAATCTTTTCTTAAAAAAGAATTACCAAAAAATTTTTATTAAACAATTCTTTCCTTATAAAGTTTTTCAAAATCAACATTTTTATCAATTTTGATTTCTTTAAATCCTGATTTTTCAAAAAGAAAAATAAACGTCTCTCTTATTTCAGAATAAATTTCTGTAGGTACTTTTATTAGTATTATTTCTTCCAATTTCTTTTTCTCGTCTATTTCACCATCTAATTCAATAATAGTGCTATGAATTATTTTTGTGTTTATTTTTTCAAAGGAACTTTTTGTGGTGCTTAAAGCTAAAGTAGTTTCTATTTCAATAATCTCTTTTTTAAATTGATTACTTTTTATGTCAATTTTAATTTTATAATTAGATATGTTTTTAGATAATTCAAAAAAAACTTTTGGGTTTGGGATTTCAAACTTGAGGTCTTTTAAATATTTGGCGATTATTTTATAATTCATCTTCTTTTTTATTTTTGTCTTCTATAATTTCACCGTCTAATACATCTTTCTCAAAATTATTTTGATTTGTTTTTTTTTTTAAAAAACTATTTATTATTATTTTTCTGGTTAGCGGGAACAATAAAATAAATCCCAAACTATCTGAAATAAATCCAGGTATAATTAATAAAATTGCAGCTAAAGCAATAGATGCGCCAGAAAACACCTCGAACACCGGAGTCTTATTTTGATATATATTTTTTAGCCCAGAACGAATTGTATTTAATCCTGCTATTCTAGCGCAGTATATTCCTAAAACCGCTGTAAGCATGATTAACAAAATAGTATTAATTGTACCTATTTTAGCCCCTATCTTAATCATAACAATGATTTCCAATACTGGGGCGCCAATAAGTATCAATAAAAATGTGTTCATTTGTCTATTACAAAAATATATTATTAATGTATATTTATCAAATAATGAGTAGTAATTTTGGATCAATCGACATAATTTTACTAGCAATGATTGCTGGGTTTATAATACTTAGATTAAGAAATATCTTAGGTAGAAAAACTGGCCACCAAGACAAAGTTTTTACTAGTTTTGAAGATAAATCTTATGAAAAATTTAAAAAGAAAAATATTGAAATTAATAATGATTTAAAACCATCAAATGAATTTAAAAAAGAAGATTTTCTTAAGGGTGCGGAATTAGCTTACGAGAGCATCATTACTTCATTCGCAAATGGTGACAAAAAAAAACTTAAGTCTCTTCTTAGTAATCAAATGAATTCTTCATTTGAAGAGGCAATTAATAAAAGAGAAAAAGATAACGTTAAATCAGAATTAACGTTTATAGGAATAAAAGAATCTGATCTTGAAAAATTTGAAACAATAAAAAATGAATTATATGCAACAGTAAAATTTGTCTGCGAAATTATTTCTGTCAAAAAAGATAAAGAAAATAAAATTATAGAAGGAAATCCTGACAAAATTAAAACAGTGACCGATCATTGGCGTTTTTCAAAAAGCACACTAAGTAAGAATCCTAATTGGTATTTGTGTGAAATCATTAATAAGTGAAGAAAAAAAAGAACCTAGAAAAAACTGACAAAGAAGCCTGGGAGTCATTCACAAAAAATCCTCAGAATATATTCGACAAAGAAATCAACGGGCAAAAAACTCAAAACAAACATCAATTTAAATTTGATTTGCATGGTTACTCCTTGGTTTCAGCAAACAATAAGGTCAGGGAGATTGTAGATAAATGTATTGAAAAAAAATATAGTGAGATTTTATTAATTACTGGCAAAGGCATTCACTCGAATACTGATAATGATGTGTTCATTTCTAAAGATTTGAGCAAATTAAGATATTCAATACCAGAATATATTAACTCCAATACAGATTTATCAAAAAAAATTTTAGACATCAAACCTGCGACAACAAAAGACGGCGGTGACGGCGCTTTGGTATTAAAACTTAATAATAAATAATTAATAATTGAAAAAAAAAACTTTACTTTGTTTAGAATTAATCTAAAGTAGACTTAATAAATTACAAAATATTTGAAAATTTTATGAGCGAACAAAGTAAATGTCCATTCACGGGAGCAGGAACTCCTCCTAAATATCCAACAGGCAGAGGGACATCTAATCGAGACTGGTGGCCTAACGGTTTAAATCTTAAAATATTAAGCCAGCACTCAGCATTAGTAAGCCCTATGGATAACAAATTTAGTTATGCGAAGGAATTTAAAAAGTTAAATCTTAAATCTTTAAAAAAAGATCTACATAAACTAATGACAGACTCCCAAGAATGGTGGCCTGCTGATTACGGACATTACGGACCATTATTTATAAGATTGGCATGGCATGCAGCCGGTACTTACAGAACTGCAGATGGACGAGGCGGTGCTGGAACAGGAAATCAACGTTTTGCGCCCCTGAATAGTTGGCCTGACAACGTGAATTTAGATAAAGCTAGACTATTACTTTGGCCCATCAAAAAAAAATATGGAAAAAAAATTTCTTGGGCTGACTTATTTATATTAGTTGGAAACGTAGCTCTAGACTCTATGGGTTTCAAAACTTTTGGATTTGGGGCAGGCAGAGAAGATATTTGGGAACCAGAAGATGATATTTATTGGGGCTCGGAAAAAGAATGGCTAGGTGTTAATCGATATAGTGGAAAGAGGGATCTTGAACAACCCTTAGGCGCATCTCACATGGGTTTAATTTATGTAAATCCTCAAGGGCCAGACGCTAACCCAGACCCTTTACTAGCAGCACATGATATTCGTGAAACTTTTGGGCGTATGGCTATGAATGATTACGAAACAGTAGCGCTTGTAGCTGGAGGACATACTTTTGGAAAATCCCATGGTGCTGCACCAGAGTCTCACAAAGGAATAGAACCGGAGGGTTCAAAAATTCAAGAGCAAGCAACTGGATGGAACAGCAATTATAAAAGTGGAAAAGGAATTGACACTATAAGTAGTGGGATCGAAGGTGCATGGACGCAATCGCCAACTAAGTGGGATATGGGATATTATGATTGTTTATTTGGTCACGAATGGGAGTTGACTAAAAGTCCTGCTGGAGCTCATCAATGGACACCAAAAAATAATGGCCAGAATATAAAAATGGTCCCTGATGCACACAATCCATCTGTAAAACATCCACCAATGATGCAAACTACTGATCTTTCTCTAAAAATGGATCCTAAATATGAACCAATTTCAAAAAATTTTCATAAAAATCCTGACGAATTTGCAGATGCATTCGCAAGAGCTTGGTATAAACTAACTCATAGAGATATGGGACCTCGAGCCTGTTATCTTGGTAGTGATGTACCGAAAGAAATTCTTATTTGGCAAGATCCAATTACCAAGCCGAAGTATAAATTAAAAAATAAAGATATTTTAGTTTGTAAAGAAAAAATCTCAAAATCAGGTCTTACTATTTCACAACTAGTCTCTACAGCTTGGTCGTCAGCCTCTACATTCAGAGGTTCGGATAAAAGAGGCGGTGCGAATGGTGCTCGAATTAGACTTGCACCACAAAAAGATTGGGAAGTTAATAATCCAAAAGAGTTATCAAAAATTATTAAAATTTATGAAAAAATTCAAACAAGTTTCAACAACAAAAAAAAATCAATATCTGTTGCCGACTTAATTGTTTTAGGCGGTTGCGTAGGAATAGAAAAGGCTGCAAAAAAAGCTGGAAGTAAAATTAAGGTTCCATTTAGTCCGGGCCGTGGAGATGCCACGCAAGATCAAACAGATATTCATTCCTTTAGTTTGTTGGAGCCAAGAGCAGACGGTTTTAGAAATTATTCAAAGGGCAAATACACAATTTCAGTGGAAGAAATGTTGATTGATAAAGCCAACTTAATGAAGCTCACAGCCCCAGAAATGACTGTTTTGATAGGAGGAATGAGAGTATTAAATACAAATTTTGATAGTTCAAAAAATGGTATTTTCACAAAAAAGCCAGGTCTATTAAACAATGAATTTTTTGTTAATCTAATCGACATGAACACCACATGGAAAGAAGTAAATGATGATGAAGAATTATTTGAGGGGAAAGACCGTAAAACAGGAAAAGTTAAATGGACCGGCACTCGTGCTGATCTTATATTTGGATCAAATTCCCAATTAAGAGCTTTAGCGGAAGTTTATGCGTGTGAAGACTCTAATGATAAATTTTTATCTGATTTTGTTTCTGCGTGGGTTAAAGTAATGAATGCAGATCGTTTTGATCTTAAGTAAAATTATAATATAAATTTAGATAAATCAGTATCTTTGACAAGGTTTCCAAGATTATTTTGAACATAGTCTTTATCAATTACTATTTTTTCGCCAGATTTATCAGAAGCATTAAAACTTATTTCCTCTAAAACTTTTTCTATTATTGTATGTAATCTTCTTGCGCCAATATTTTCTATTGAAGCATTTATTTCTGCTGAAAGTTTAGCAAGCATATCAATACCATCTTCGGTAAAATCGAGTTCAACATTTTCTGTTTTTAATAAAGCCTTATATTGTTTTATTAAGCTATTATCTGGTTCTTTAAGAATTCTTTTAAAGTCGTCTTCGTTTAAAGCGCTTAGCTCAACTCTTATTGGCAAACGACCTTGAAGTTCTGGCAATAAGTCCGAAGGTTTAGCTAATTGAAAAGCTCCAGATGCAATAAATAAAATATGATCAGTTTTAATAGTCCCGTGTTTAGTATTAACAGTTGTACCTTCTATTAGCGGCAATAGATCTCTTTGCACTCCTTCTCGAGAAACATCCCCACCAGCTCTATCTCCTCTAGCAGAAACTTTATCTATTTCATCTAAAAACACTATACCATTTTCTTCTGTGTATTTTTTTGCTTCTTTTATAATTTTTTCCTCTTCGATCATCTTGTCGGACTCTTGAGCCACTAAAATATCGTGGGATTCTTTAACAGTCATTTTTTTCTTTTTTCTTTTTTTGTTACCCATTCCCTTACCAAGTATATCTCCTATATTTACCATTCCAACATTTGCACCTGGCATTCCAGGAATCTCGAAGCTTTGCATATTGGAATTTAAATCACTTACTTCAATTTCAATCTCATTTAAATCTAAATCTCCGCTTCTTAATCTTTTTCTAAAACTTTCTCTAGTTGCAACACTTGCTTTATTTCCAACTAATGCGTCTAAAACTTTTTCTTCCGCTGACTGTTGTGCTTTAGCATTAACCTCTTTCCTTTTTTTCTCTCTTTCCATAGCAATAGCTATTTCAATAAGATCTCTTATAATTTGTTCAACATCTCGACCAACATAACCTACCTCTGTAAACCTAGTAGCTTCGACCTTAATAAAAGGAGCTTCTGCAAGTCTTGATAACCTTCTAGATATTTCGGTTTTCCCCACGCCAGTTGGCCCAATCATTAAAATGTTTTTTGGCAAAACCTCTTCTTTCATGCTGTCAGTTAGCGCCTGTCTTCTCCATCTGTTTCGTAAAGCTACAGCCACAGCTTTTTTTGCTTCTTTCTGACCAATTACATAACGGTCTAATTCTGAAACTATTTCTCTTGGCGACAAGGCACTTACTTTAGAATTAACTTTATTTTTTATATTTTTTACAACGTTCAAGTTTGTAACTTTTTTAATTCCAGCCATTTTAAACTTTTTCTATTGTTATGTTGTTGTTGGTAAATACACATATTTCAGATGCAACTTTAATTGACTTTCTTACTATCTCTTCAGCGCTTAAATTTGTTTCTATTAAAACTTTTGCCGCAGCAAGAGCATAATTACCTCCTGAACCAATACCAATTATACCATCCTCTGGTTCTAAAACATCCCCAGTACCTGATATAATAAAACTAGTTTCTTTGTCAGCTACAGCCATCAGAGCTTCAAGTCTCCTTAAGTACTTGTCGCTTCTCCAGTCTTTTGCTAATTCAACAGCTGCTCTTGGAAGATTGCCTGCATGTTTTTCAAGTTTAGCTTCTAATCTCTCAAACAAAGTTAGTGCATCAGCTGTAGATCCAGCAAATCCTGCAATAACACCTCTTTTGGCAATTTTACGAACTTTCTTAGCTTTGCTTTTTAATACGGTATTTCCAAGACTTACTTGTCCGTCTCCAGCAACCACAGTTTCCTTGTTTTTTCTGAGTAATACTATAGTAGTGCCATGCCATTTTTCAGCTGTATTCATGTATATATATGTGGAGACTAATTTTATTTCTTCAATAGTTAATTCAGATTTATTGAAAAAATACCTAATTATATATATATCTTAATTTAATCGTTGAAATTTTATGAAAAGAAAAGCAAAAATATCTAGAAAAACTAAAGAAACGAGCATTACTGTAGCTGTAGACCTAGACGGCAAAGGCAAATATAAAATAAAGACCGGAATAGGTTTTTTAGACCACATGCTGGAACAGCTTTCTAAACACTCTCTAATAGATTTAGAGGTGAAAGCAAAGGGAGATACGCACATAGACCTTCATCACACAACAGAGGATAGCGGCATTGCTATTGGTGAAGCTATTAGAAAAGCTGCGGGAAACCGTAAAGGTATAAAGAGATATGCTTCAACTATGATTCCAATGGACGAAACTCTTAGCAGAGTGTCATTGGATGTATCAAATAGACCTTATTTAATTTGGAAAGTAGATCTTAAAGTTGAAAAACTAGGAGAAATGGATACAGAATTATTTAAAGAATGGTTTCAAGCTTTTTCTCAATCTGCTGGTATTACCTTACACGTTGAAAATATTTATGGTGAAAATAGTCACCACAAAATAGAATCATGTTTTAAAGGTTTGGCTCGTTCTTTGAAAGAAGCTTTAACGATCGATAAAAGAATTAAAAATTCAGTACCTTCAACTAAAGGCAAGCTTTAATTATAGATGTTATTAACCGTTGTTGATTATGGAGTTGGCAATTTAAGGTCAATTGCTAAATCTATTGAAAAAGCTAATTCTGACAATAATTTAAAATATACAATTATAGTTAGTTCAGAGCTTTCAGATGTAAAGAAATCAGATAAAATAGTTTTACCTGGTCAGGGTTCATTCAAAGCTTGCAAGGAAGGAATCGACAATATTAAAGGCCTGCAAGAAGAGTTAAATGAAGGCGTTCTTATTAAGAAGAAGCCAATTTATGGAATTTGCGCAGGTATGCAATTATTTGCTACTGCTGGCTACGAAGAAGAAAAAACTGAAGGATTGAATTGGATACCAGGTGAAGTTATTAAATTAGACTTAGGTTCATCAAAGCTTAAAATTCCTCACATAGGTTGGAACGAACTAAAATTAGAAAATGTTTCAAATGTTTTTAAAGATACAATTAATAAAAATCATGCTTACTTTATACATAGTTATGAATTTATACCTCTGGACAAAAAAACTATATCTATAACAACCGATTATGGCAAAGATGTAATTGCAGCCGTTTCGTCTAAAAATATTTATGGATCACAATTTCATCCAGAGAAAAGTCAACACACTGGAATAAAAATTTTAACAGACTTTTTAAATTTATAAATTTTATGATTAGAGAAATAAAAATATTACCAGCAATAGATATTAAAAATAATAAATGTGTGAGGTTAATAAAAGGGGACTTTGATAATAAAACTGAATATGAAATCTCACCACTTGATCAAGCTGACAAATATAAAAAAAATGGCTTTAAAAATTTGCACATTGTTGACTTAGATGGAGCTTTAACTGGCAATACGGTTAACTTAGATATTATTAAAAAAATAATACAAAAATATGATTTAAAGACTGAAGTTGGCGGGGGCATCCGCTCTATAGACAGCATTCAAAAGTACGTCGATTCAGGGGTGGAAAAAGTAATTTTAGGTAGCGCTGCGATAAAAAATAAAGAATTTTTAAGAGATGCATGCAATAAATTTAAAAACAAAATTGCTTTAGGATTAGACGCCAAGAATGGAAATCTTTCCATTTCAGGGTGGAAAGAAAATTCAAATATTAAAACTATAGATTTTTTAAAGGAAATTAATGACTTTGGTGTAAGTAGAATAATCTATACTGACATCAATAAAGACGGAACTAAAGCAAGCCCTAATTTTGATGAAACAATTAAAATAGCAGAGATATCTAAATGTCCAGTAATTATTTCTGGAGGAGTTTCTTCAATTAACGATATAAAAAAAGCAAAAGATTTAAAAAACAAAAATATTGAAGGCATAATAGTTGGAAAAGCTATATACGATGGTGATATAAAATTAGGAGAACTCGCAAAGGAATTAAATGCTTAAAAATAGAATAATACCTTGTCTAGACGTAAAGAATGGAAGAGTTGTTAAAGGCATAAATTTTGTAGATTTAAAAGATGCTGGTGATCCAGTTGAGCAAGCTAGTATTTATGATAAAGGTGGAGCAGATGAAATATGTTTTTTAGATATAACTGCAAGCAATGAAAACAGAAATACCATTATTAATGTTATAAACGAAACAGCTGAAAAATGCTTTGTTCCCCTCACAGTTGGAGGGGGAATTAGGACAATTGAAAATATAAGGGATTTATTGTTAGCTGGGGCAGATAAAGTTTCTATTAACACAGCCGCTGTTAAAAATATAAATTTTGTCAAAGAAGCATCAAGAAAATTTGGAACTCAATGCATGGTATTAGCTGTAGATGCCAAAAAAGTATCAGACGGGAAATGGGAAATATTTACTCATGGGGGAAGGGAAAAAACCGGAATTGATGCAGTAGAATTTTCCAAAAAAGCAGAAGCCAACGGGGCTGGAGAAATTCTTCTTACCTCAATGGACAAAGACGGAACTAAAACAGGATATGATTTAGAACTACTTAATATTATTACAAAGTCAGTTAGCATTCCTGTAATAGCTTCGGGAGGAGCGGGCAATTTAGAACATTTATATGAAGCAATCAAAATTGGAGGAGCAAGCGCAGTTTTAGCTGCTTCTATTTTTCACTATGGTGAATTTACCATTAAAGAAGTTAAAGAGTATTTGAATTCTAAAAATGTATCAGTAAGATTATAAAATGTTTGAAAATTTAGAACATCTAATAAAAACAATTAGAGAAAGAAAAAATTCAACTCTTAACACGTCGTATACTAAAAAATTACTTAATGATAAAAACTTAAGTGTATCCAAAGTCAAGGAAGAGATTGATGAGTTGATTGAGGCCGTTGATAAAAATACAAATAAAATACATGAAGCTGCTGATGTCATTTATCATCTAGTAGTTTATCTCGAAGCTAATAATGTAAAGATTGAGGATGTGATGGATGAGTTAAAAAAAAGGCAAAAATGAGTTACGATAAAAATAATATTTTTGCTAAAATTCTTAGAGGAGAAATACCTTGTAAAAAAGTTTATGAAAATGAGCAAGTTTTAGCTTTTCACGATGTTAATCCTCAAAAAAAAATTCATATTTTGGTGATCCCGAAAGGTGAATATATTGATTTAGACGACTTCAATAAAAAAGCCTCAGAAAAAGAAATAATTGCACTTAATAAAGCAATTACACATGTTGCAAATTTATTAACAACTAAAGACAAAGGGTATAGAGCTCTAACAAACATTGGAAGTGATGGCGGTCAAGAAGTGCCTCATTTGCATTTTCACATTTTTGCTGGTGAAAAAATAGGTAAAATGGTTAGCTAATGATCTCAAGAATAAAGAGATACTTTTTAGAGATGAAATCTTTTTCAAATCAAATTGAAATAAATATGACAGAACAATATCAAATTATCTTAGATGATAAAAAAGATTTTCAGTTAAATAAATTTTTCTATAAACAAATCGGCATCGATCATTACTGGAGAGATAGACTGGTTTGGTCTGATAAAGAATGGTCAAAATATGTTAAAAATATCAATCTTGAAACGTATATTTTAAAAAAGGGAAAAGATTTGATAGGATTTTATGAACAAGAATACCACCCGGACTCTAATGAAATAGAGTTAATTAATATGGGAATTTTAAAGGACTTCAGAGGTCTTAAACTTGGTTCTAAACTTTTAAATCATGCTATAGCTAGTGGATCAAGAAAGAATCCTAACAGAATTTGGGTGCACACTTGTAGCTTAGATCACAAACATGCATTGCAGAATTACAAATCTAAAGGTTTTGAAATATTTAAAGAAGAAGAAATAGATTTTGTTGCTTAATTTATTTCTGGAATTTTAAAGGCTCTTTTTTCATAGAAGTCATTTTTTGAGATAATATTTAAGGAAAAATTAATATTATTATTGTATTGATCTATAATTTCCCAGCCTTTCAAATCAAAGGTTTCATTATCAAAAAAAATAGTAATTCTGTTTATGTTTAAATAAATTAATTTTATAATTTGGTTTGTTGATTCTAATCTTCCAGATTTTACTATTTCTATAAGCTTATCTTTATATAAAATATTTAAAAAAGGTGATTTAGATATAGGGTAATAATAAGTCTTGTTATATCTTTTTTGTGTTATTGCCATTTTTTTGTCAGCAATGACAAGTTCTTTTTGTTTGTCGTCAAAATAGTTACATTTTAATTTTCCGGGAAATTCTAAAATACAATTACCCTTTTCTATCTTTTCATTAATAATTTGATTAAAAGTAAATTCTAGAGAATTTAAGTTATTCAATTTAGTTATGATTTGATTTTTCTCATTTGCAGACAAACTAAAGGAAATAGAAATTAGTACGAAAATTAAAAATAGTCTTATAAAAAAAAAATTAAAGAACCTCACGTTTGCCAACATGATTAGCTTTGCTTACAATACCTTTTTCTTCCATCATATCAATTATTCTTGCTGCTCTGTTGTACCCAATTTGTAATTTTCTTTGTAAGAAACTAGTAGATGCCTTGCCTTCATTTTTTATTATTTTAAGAGCTTCTTCATAAAGCTCGTCGTTATTATCATCATTTTTCTCAGAATGAGAGTCAATTTTATTATTGGATGTTATTTCCTCAATATAGTCAGGCTGACCTTGTGCTCTTAAAATACTGGTAATTTTTTCTATTTCTTTTTCAGAAATATACGGGCCATGTATACGTATTATTCTATTAGCAGAAGACATAAACAACATGTCACCTTTGCCTAGCAGTTGTTCAGCTCCTTGTTCCCCAAGAATTGTTCTGCTATCTATTTTTGAGCTTACCTGAAAAGAAACCCTAGTTGGAAAATTAGCTTTAATAGTTCCAGTTATAACATCAACGCTTGGTCTTTGGGTAGCCATAATAATATGAATTCCCGCTGCCCTGGCCATTTGTGAGAGTTTTTGAATGTAGTTTTCAATTTCTTTTCCTGCAACCAACATTAAATCTGACATCTCGTCAACAACAACAACAATATATGGCATCTTCAATTTATGTTTTGAATTATAACCGTCTATATTTCTTACGCCAATTTTACTCATTAATTTGTATCTATTATTCATTTCTTGCACTGTCCAGCCGAGCGCCGAGGTGGCTTTTTTTGCATCAGTGATTACAGGTGTTAGTAAATGAGGTATGCCTTCATAGGAAGATAATTCTAACATTTTAGGATCAATCAAAATAAACTTACACAACTCGGGACTTAACTTATAAAGCAAAGAAACAATGATTGTATTTATACATACGGATTTTCCTGATCCTGTTGTGCCTGCTATCAAAAGATGTGGCATAGAAGTTAAATCACCAATAATTGGCATACCAGATATACTTTTTCCAAGCGCTATTGGTAATTTGATATCCTTTTTTTGAAACCTGTCATTCGAAATAATTTCTCTTAACGCAACACTTTCACGTGTATTATTTGGAATTTCTATACCTACCGTGTTTTTTCCTGGAATTATAGAAACCCTCGCAGAAGTTGAACTTGTATTTCTAGCCAGATCATCGGATAGATTTATGACTTTTGACACTTTTATCCCAGGAGCTGGCTCAAATTCATATAAGCTTACTACTGGCCCATTATTTATCTTTTTGATTTTACCATTAATGTTAAAGTCCATTAGAATTTTTTCTATAAAAGAAGCTTCAGGTCGACTTTTTTCTATCTCTGAAATATTAATATTAGAATTATTTTTTTCTAATAAATCTATTGATGGTAATTTAAAAATTATTTTATTTTTAAATTTTTTTTCCTCAATCATTTCTTGTCTTTCAAAAATGAAAGATTGCTGAGGTCTGTCAGCTTGAGGGGTATTTATATTGGTGGTATTATTATTTGCTTCATTATTCAATTGAGTTGTATTTTTTTTGCGGAACAAATTTAAAAATGAGAATAAAAATAATTTAATAAATTTTTTATAATTTATATCTGAAGATAAAGTAAAAAAAACTATAGTAAAAAACATCAAACAAAAACTAAAGTAATAATTTTCAATAATAGGAATATAACTATAAATATATTCATAAACCATTCTTCCTAAAAATCCAGAATTTCCATTGTCAATTAACCAAAAAGAATTGTTAAAAGTCATATAAAAAAAGGTGCATCCAAAAATTAAATATAAAACTGTATAGAAAAGTTTATAAAATATTTTATTTATTTCCTTTTTTAGAATTAAATTTAAACCCCACGAAGTTAAAGTTATTATTAAAAGAAAAGAAACTAACCCAAAGCTTTGTAACAAAAAGTCTGATATAAGACTTCCATATATACCAAAAAAATTATTGATGATTGTATCTTTGTTGCCAAAAACAAAAGAAGGGTCGTTAGGAGAATAGGTCGCAAAGGATATAGACAGCATCAAACTTAAAAAAATTAACATCAACCCCATTAATTCAAAGGTTCGTTTTTTAATAAAATTTGTTACACTAGCAAAAAAACTGTTATTTATTTGACGAATCATTATTGTACTTTTTACCATTTTTATGAAATTGATAAAAATTTTTAAAATATGAAAAACCAGAAAATTTGCATAATAGGTGGTGGATTAACAGGTTTAACCACTGCATTGGTATTAAAGAATCTCAATTTAGATATAGATATATTTTTAAGTGAGAAAAAAACTACTAAAAAAATTGATGAAAGATCAACCGCAATATCAAATAGCAACTTTGTATTTCTTAAAAGCAATATAAAAAGTTTAAATCAAAATATATTTTGGCCAAGTAAAAAAATTAATCTATATTATGAAGATAAAAATAAATATTCTAACTTTTTAAACTTTGAAGAAAAAAATGAATATTTAATTCATATCTTTAAAAATTACAAGTATAAGAATAATTTACTTAAAAAGTTAAATTGCAAAAATATACGAATAATTAATAAAGAAATAACTGAAATAAATCATAAAAGTGGTTTTGTAAAAAGCAACCGAAAAAAGTTTAATTATGATTTAGTTCTTGTTTGCCTAGGAGCTAAATCAAATCTATATAATAAATTAATTGGAAGTAGAGCTATAAAAAAAAATTATAAGGAAATGTCTATTACAGGCAATATAAAAAATAATTTCAATATCACATGTCCAGCACAATATTTTTCAAAAGAAGGTCCAATTGCAATCTTGCCTTACGAAAAAAATAAAACGTCTTTTGTTTGGAGCGTTGATCAAGATATTTACTTTAAAAATAAAAATAATTTAAAAAAACTTATTAACAATAAACTGAGTGCAATATTACAAAGTCAAAAAAAATTCAAAATTATTAATTTTCAGTCCTATCCGTTAAATCTTAATCTTCAGAGTAAATATTTTAAAAATAATATTTTAGTTCTTGGTGAAGGTATCCACTCAATTCACCCTGTTGCAGGCCAGGGTTTTAATTTAATCTTAAGAGATATAAAAAAGCTATATGAATTATTAAATTATAATTTAAAATTAGGTCTAACAATAAAAAATTCATTAATAGCTAAGAACTTTTTTAATACAAGAAAACCTGAAAATATTCTTTTTGGAATTGGGATTGACTTAACTAGAGTTTTTTTTAAATATAACAAGCAATTACAGCCTTTTCAAAATATTTTATTAAGGAATATTAATAAAAATAAAATTGTTCAAAAAATTGGAAAATTAATTGCTGATAAAGGGTTAATCTAATTTTACTGTAGTCTTGATTTGTCTAAAGTTTTAACGTGAAGATAAAACTCAATTATATTTGAAAGTGTTTCTATTTTCTCACTTAAAGTAATTGTTTCTAATAATTTTTGTTTTTCTCCGTTAGATATCGGAGCTATCATAGATATAGTGTTTATTTGTTGGTCCTTCTCTAAATTTTCAAATTCCTTCCAATTCAAAAGTAAATTATTTTTATTAAAAAAAAATTTAGTTTTTTCTAAAAGAAAATCAAATTCTCCAAGATTCATCGAAGTATTTTCATCGACTAAATCACCTGAAAATTTTTTATATTCTACTTCAAATTCTCTATATAATTTATTATTTTTCATTTCTTTTTTAACTTCAAATCTTGTTAGTCCAGTTAAATTTATAAAAATCCTTCCATCATTATTTTTCTTAAGGCTACTGATTTTTCCTAAACAACCTACGCTATAGACGTCATTATCCCTCTTATTTTGTATCATTCCCATTAGTTTGTCTTTTTTATAGCAGTCATTTACTAAATCTAAGTATCTTTTTTCAAATACATTTAAAGGTAAATTTGTTCTTGGAAAATAGACAACTCCACTAAGAGGGAAAATTGGAATTAAATTTGGAAAATTAAATTTCATATAGCAATTATAGTAGAGAATTCAATTTAACTACAGTGACATATTATTATAGTTGACCTTATTAAATTTGATGTAATATAATCAATAAATTGCGGGCATAGCTCAGTGGTAGAGCGTCTCGTTGCCAACGAGAAGGTCGAGGGTTCGAATCCCTTTGCCCGCTCCATGAAAGTAAAAAATGAGCGATTTAACTAATAAAAAATGTGTCCCTTGCGAGGGAGGAACCACCCCATTTGACAAGAGTGAGATACATAAATATTTAAAAAAAATAGATGGTTGGGATGTTAAAAATAATGAGGAACAAAGTTATTATTTGATCAAAGAATTTAGTTTTAATAATTTTATAGAAAGTCAAAAATTTGTGAACAAAATTGGTGTTATAGCAGAGGAAGAGGGACATCACCCAGATATTTCATTTGGATGGGGATATTGTAAAGTTAAAATTTTTACTCATGCCATTAAAGGCCTCGCTGAGAGTGATTTTATTTTAGCGGCTAAAATTGATAACGCTTAATCAATGATTAAAGTGACGTATGCCAGTAAATACCATTTTAATTTTTGCTTTGTTTGCCTCATTAATAACCTCTTGATCCTTTATTGATCCACCTGGTTGCACTATAATTTTTACTCCTGCATCAATTAAAATTTTTATTCCGTCTGCAAAGGGAAAAAATGCATCTGATGCTGCTACTGATCTTTTAATTTTATTTTTTTGAAACTTTATTGCTTTTTGTGTGGCTATTCTACAGCTATCCATTCGACTAGGTTGTCCGGCGCCAATTCCTATGGTAGCAAAGTTATTTGTTAAGACAATTGCATTAGATTTTACAAATTTACATACATTAAAAGAAAATTCTATTTCTTTCATCTCTTCTTTAGTTGGTTTAATCTTAGTAACGCATCTTAATTTTTTTTTATTTAAAATTTTTTTATCTTTTTCTTGTAATAAAAATGACTTTTCAAAAAATTTAATATTTGTATTGTTTCTCTGCTTATATTTTGAGATATCAATTATTCTCAAATTCTTTTTTTTTTTCAAGATATTTAAAGCTTCTTTGTCAAAACCTTTTGCTAAGATTACTTCTAAAAAGTTTTTAGTTATTTCGTGAGCTATTTTTAAATTTATTTTAAAATTACAAGCAATTACTCCTCCAAATGCACTAACAGGATCACTAGCGAAAGCATTTTTAAACGATGTCAATGGAGAATTATTTGTGGCAACACCACAAGGATTAGAATGTTTTATTATAACAGTAGCTGGTTTGCTTTTTGTACTTGATAAAATTTCTAAGGAAGAAAAGATATCATTATAATTATTATAACTTAACTCTTTGCCTCCCAATTGACTCAATCCTAAATTTTTATCATCATAATCACTAACATATATTGAACTTTTTTGATGAGGGTTTTCACCATATCTTAAATTATTAAATTTTCTTCCAAAGATAGTTTTTCTGTCTGGAAATTTAATGTTTAATTTCTTATTAAACCAGTTAGCTATCATTGCATCGTAGTATGCCGTTAAACCAAAAGCTTTACTTGACATGTATTCTCTAAATTTAATACTAGTTTTTCCTTTATTTTTTTTTATTTCATCAATAAGTTCAGAATAATCATTTGAATTTGTAATTATAATCACGTTTTTAAAGTTTTTTGCAGCAGATCTAACCATTGTTGGCCCACCTATATCGATATTTTCAATTATTTCTCTATTGCTCGTGGAATTTGAAACTATTTTTTGGAAAGGGTAAAAATTAACAATTATTAAATCTATCACAGGAAATTTATTTTTACTCATCTCTGAACGATGTTTTTTGTTTGATCTATCACTAAGTATGCCCGCATGAATTTTTGGATGTAGGGTCTTTACTCTGCCATCTAACATTTCGTTAAATCCAGTATATTTAGAAACCTCAGTACATTCGTATCCTAAATCTTTTATAGCTCTATATGTACCACCAGAACTAATTATTTTAATATTATACTTTTTTAAAGTTTTAAGAACTTCTGATAAATTTGATTTATTCGATACAGAAATTAAAGCAGTTTTTATTTTTTGAAGCATAACTAAATATTTTTTTTTAAAACCCAATTAATTTTCTTATAATCATTAATTATATTTCCAGAAATATTAATGCAAAGATTATTTAGTATTTTATTTCCACCTAAAAATATACTTTTTTCTACATCAATTGTCCCTCCTTCACTGACAAAAATGAGAGATCTGTTTTTTTTAAGCTGTATTAAGACACTATTACCACCAATAGTTTTAATAGCACTTAAACCAGGATATAGGTGAAAGTAGATATTAAATTTAATTTTTTTATTCTGTTTTTTTTGGATAAGCTCATCACATCCAAATACTGTACCCTCACTCTTATTCATTATTAACTCTCTTTTTACTATAAGCCCAAAATCTTTTTCATATGCATTGTGCTTAGCAGAACTCTTAAGTTCACTATCACTATCTGAGTATTTATAGTCAAACAAACTAAAGTCATTTTTTATAGAGTTTCCAAAAGCACTATTAATTAATTTATTTCTCTCAAACTTAACCACCGACGTATCATTAATTGCTATTGTAGATTGAGCAGATGTAAGGCGACTAAGCAGCATTGCTTTTCTGGATATTTTTTCTCCAAATCCACAGTTTGTAATTATTTTCTGTTCGTTAAAAAAATATTCAAAAGATAATGGTCCAGACTGATAACATTTAGAAAAGTTTTTTTTTGGAGTAGAACCAACATCAAAATAAATTATATGTTTTTTATTTTTAATTATTTGAATATCTCCTGTTTTAAGTTTTGATTTACTAAACCCGTACCCTAATTGAGCAACATATTTTAGATATTTACCAAAGCTTTGTTCTGTCGCCCCATTAAATAAAGGTATTTGACTGTTAGGTGTAATGACAGATTTAATACAAGTAAGATTTTTTTCAATTATATCATCTAAAAAATCTGGAATATACTCTTGAGAGTCTTTTATACATTCTTTAATTAAAACTAAAAATTTTGAAAATTTTATTAAATCATTAAGATTTCTATTTACAGGAAATCCGTCTTTATCAAAAAAAAATTTTACTAATTTTTCAAGTTCTTTAATACTTTGCTTATAATTGTCAGAATATTCCTTAAAAACGAGGCCAGATAAAAGAATTGAACTTATAATTTCTATTTTTTTCGAATAATCATTTTCAAATCTGATATTTTTTTTTAGATGGTTTATTTGCTTAATAATATTCTGATAAAAATTATATTTAAAAAGTGTATCAGAATTATTTAAAATAATTTCAGCATTAAGTATCCAGCTGATTATTCTTTTGCTCATAATCGAATTATCCCATACAATTTTTTTGTAGTTAGAGTATTTATATATCCATATCAATATAATTCTTTTAATTTCTTTGCTTTCAGTTTTTCTGTCAATTAAATTAAGCCAAAGAAAATTATGTAAATTTTCTTCTTCAGCTTTTGATTTTTTTTGTTCCCAAAACATCTTTTCATTAAGATTTGAAACTTTAAAAGAGAAATTCTTATAATGCGTAAAAGAAGACAACAAAAAAGGATTTGGATAAAAATATAATTGTTGGGGTGTTTTAGAGGTTAAAGAACGATTGTAATACTTAGTTGTAAAATATGTTTTTTTTAATTTTTTTATTAAATTTATATATATTGCCAAAAAATAAAAGTAGGCACTTTTTAAATTTAACATTAGTTTAACTAGATTTTAGCAATCCTATATTTTTTTTTAAATCACCATTATTTTCATTAAAAATTGTAGAACCAGACACCAGGATGTTTGCCCCAGCATCTATTACACTTTTATTGTTATTAAAATTAATTCCTCCATCAATTTCTATATCAATGTTAAATTTATTTTTATCTATAATGTTTTTAATATTTTTTATTTTTTCAATAACTTCTGGCATAAACTTTTGCCCACCGAATCCAGGTTCAACACTCATGATTAACACTAAGTCAATTTTATGTAAGTAGTTTTCAATTAAATCTATTTTAGATTTTGGTTTCAATGACACCCCAACTTTAGCTCCTAGTTTTTTTATCAGGTCTATAGTCTCTTCCATATTGTTTGTTGCCTCAGGATGAAAAGTAATAATATCTGCTCCAGCTTTTACAAATTTCTCAACAAAATTATTTACAGGCGCTATCATTAGGTGAACATCAAAAATTTTTTTTGTTAGAGGTCTTATTTGTTTAATTACATCAGGACCGATTGTAATGTTGGGTACAAAGTGTCCATCCATAACATCTACGTGTATGTAGTCAGCACCTGCTTTATCTAGTGCTATTATTTCTTCACCCAGTTTACTAAAATTAGCTGATAAAATTGAGGGTGAAATTTTTATTGGTGTAGACATAATTGTATATATATTTTAATCATTAATTTTGTCAAAAAAATAAAATATTAGTTCAATAATTGATAAAGTTGTTTAGAAAAGTCACTTTCTAACGGAAACGCTAACATGCCCCACACATCGTAACCTAGCAAATAAGGCATTGCATAAAATCTAAAAAGATAGAAAAACCAAGCCACATAAAGGGCGATAAAGCCTCCAAATAAAAAACTAGGAGTGATGAACTTAAATAATTTTATTATTGGATCTGTGTATTTTACAAATACCCTCATGAAAAAAAAAGTAGAGTCTTCTCTTTGAAATATGTTCATGAAAGCTCTTCCAATTAAAGTCCACATTATCATTCCAAGTATGTAATCTAAAAAAATTATCCATGTAGGTATCATATAACTAAGATATCATCTTTTAAGTAAAAAAAAAGGGACGAAAAAATCGCCCCTTTTAATTTTTAAGTTTATTAATACTAGTGTTGTTTACCCAAGATAGCTTTACCTGTAGGTATTCTAGTGTCATCAACCATTCTTTGTGTAGCTGCATCTGGTTCTTTAGTCATTAAACTAACTACAACCATTGT
>MDTC01219321.1_pt1 | contig 23278 bp, 20 predicted proteins | sample 811181 | NCBI WGS metagenome assembly MDTC01 (sample SAMN05326644, study PRJNA326480) | marine metagenome | isolation source: seawater | place: Pacific Ocean: North | collected 2011 | reverse complement strand
TTCAGCGTAACACCGTTTGCATCTAAGTATATATATGGACATCCACTGGCGTTGACATCAGTATTTTCCGGAGTATTAGAACAATTATCCAAACCATCTGGGATCCCGTCGTTATCTGAGTCAACTTGGAACGTGCTGCATCCTTTCTCATCTACCGCCGCACCATCTTGTGTATTGGGACAGGCATCCATATCGTCTGAAACCCCGTCACCGTCCTTGTCCATAAAAGCAAACTCCGCTACCAACTTGATGTCTTTATTCATATTGAGTTTTAATGGATTAAATGTCATGTTATTGCCGTCATCTCCCCACTTTACAAAGCTATACCCTTGGTTAGGTGTAGCGAAAATATCTACAATAGATGCTAGTCCGTACTTTCCTGATGAAGGAAAAGTATTGCCACCATCTGCAGGATTCACCTCAACCGTCAGGTTAAATTTAGTACTAAGTGTATCACTACCTGAGGAATTTTGATTAGATGCTTGGCCTGATACGGATACCCACCCGTTATGGTAGTAATATAGACCCACGAGCGTGTCTGTTTGATATATCATAAGACCAGTAGCAGGAGAAGATATTGCATCTCTTTGGGCCTTGGTCATCCTTGGAATTAGAAGTCCCTTTTTTGTAGAATTTATTTCAAGCGCAGCAGAAGGGTCAGGATTTTCTGTATTTATTCCTACCTGAGCATAGAGCGTGTTTAGCGTTAAAAAACTTATTAGTGTTATTATTCTTATCATTTAACTATAATTTTTACTGTTTTTAGTACTGTTTTCTCTTTGTCATATATTCTAATCAAGTAAATACTTTTCAAGAGATCAGATATATCAATTCTTTTTTCCTTTGTTCTTTTTATTTCTCTACCACTTAGCCCAATAATTGATATCTCATCAACCTCGCTACCAGTAATTTGTATGTAGTCAGTAGATGGATTTGGAAAGACTTTGATATCATTTGTCTTTCTCTCAACATAGAGAGGATCAGACTGGGATTCTCTGGCGGTGATATTGGATAAAGAAATTGGGCTGTCAAAAATATAACTTATAGTATTGTTGACTGTATCAATTATTGCGGTATATGAATTCCAGTTTCCATCTTCTCCTAAGAGTTCAAATGTTAGGTTTGATTCGTTCAGGTTATTTAAGTTTTCTTCTGAAAAATTAAATGCAATTTCACCCTGAAAGTTTGGTATGGGGCTCTCGAAGATATATAATTTTTCGATTGAAGGCTGTGAATTTATTTCGACAGAAGTCATGCTTACACTTATCATGTTGGGTCCTATAACTAGTGTACTACTAGGTGTAATTGATAGGTCACTGATGGTTAGTTTGCTGCCCTCACCAAGGTATAGGAAAGAAGACTCAGAAACTTTTAAAGTTTGAGACTTTATTTGCAAAGAGATAAAAGTGAATAGTATAAGTAGTGATGTTTTAAACATATATCAATTATAATTTATTTTTTTTGATATAAGTTGTATCTTAAAAAAAATTTTTTGTTATGAATTGTAAAACACTTCTTTTTATCCTTTTTTTAGTACCAATTATTGGATTTTCCCAGACTGAATCTTTTGACGGAAAAACATTACCAATCACACAGAATGGCTCAAACCCTTTTACAATTCAAAGTAATTCAAGTGGATTAAATAACAATATTGAAAAGAAGTGGTACATGAATACTGATGTTATTTGTAATGATATGATGATGAACTGTTACCCAACAGGTGTAACAGGAGATTATATTATTGCTCCAACGTCTGAATTTGAAGGTTTTAGAGAGCCTTATGGAGATATAGAGTTATTAATATCTGATATCAATCTTCAAGGCTATTCCAATCCAAGACTTAAGTTCTACTTTAAGTCTATGGATGGTGGTGAAAAATTGCATATATATGGGTCAAATGATGGTGTGATATCCGATCATTTAGAAACTATTACCTACTCTGAGATTTATGAGGATTGGTATCAGATAAATGTTGATTTAACCGCATATGCTGGTGTATCTAATTTTCTTCTAAAATTTGTTGTTGAAAATGATTCTGAATATATGGGTATGAGTGAATATCCTGTTGCTGTGGATGATCTTACTATTGAGAATCAAACAGATATGAGCCTTGTACAAACCACCTCAGAATATTCAAGTTGCGGTCTAAATCAGGGTTATAATGATCAGCAGTTCATGAAAATAAATGTTAAAACCTCTGGGAACTTAACGCCTTTGACTCTCACTAAAATGTTGTTTGACCACACGGGAACAGCATCCAATGTATCATGTAACCTTATTCCATCAAAAAAACTATATTATACAGGAAACTCTAATTCTTTTAATACATCGGTGCTAGTAGGTGAGTCCACCTTGCAGTCGGGTGATTTTAGTTTTTTAAATCAAATACAATTATCTGAAGGTGATAATTATTTCTGGTTAGCGGCAGATGTTTCGGCTGAAGGGGATATAATAAATAATTTTAATGATGTACTGGGTGTCAAATATATTTCATCCACTGTAGGAGGTGCAAATATCTCACAAACCAATGTGCCAGGGGGTGGTGTATACATCAACAATAACAGCATTTTTACTGTTACAAACACTAACGACACGGGCGCAGGAAGTTTAAGACAGGCAATTATTGATGCAGAAAATTATGATGCTTGTGGAGATGTGATAGTCGATGCTACAGCTATTTCTGGAACCATATCGTGGGGCAGTCAGTTAGGTATAAATGCTGATCACAACATTAAAATTGTAGCTAAAAACCTTGTAATTGATGGAAATAACGGTAATTATAATATATTTTATCACCACGGTGATGGTAGTTTTACAGTTAGTGGGAGTGAAGATGGAAAATTAACTTTCAAGGGACTTACAAACCAAGAAGTTATATACAAACCAACAGATGGTAATTTGATAATAAATCACGCTATTTTCCAAGGACAAAACGGTGAAGATTTTATTTATTATCCCAGCAGTAAAGGTGATCTTATTATAAACCATAGTACATTTAAAGACAATAATCACAGAGCTATCTATGCACCTAATATAGATGGGAATATTATTATAAGAAATACATCCTTTTATAATTTAAATGATGGCAGCAGGGAAGGTGCTTTATTTTTTCCTAATATAAGTGGCTCCGTAGAATTTTATAACTGTACTTTTCAAAATATTACTGGATCTGCATATGGTGGGGTAATGTACATAGCTAATGTGGATGACAGTTTAAAATTCATAAATACTACATTTAAAAATAATTCTTATCCAAACGATATAGCTGCTGTTAGAATAGCAAATGCAGATGCAATATCTGTAAACACAACCTTTGATAATACTGGGGCTAATATTTCCGGTAGTATAGAGCTGCGTTATTCCCATATTTCTAATACTGCTATGGCCACCATAACTGATGGTGGAAACAATTTAATTGGTGGGATAGGAAATTCAAATGGAGACATAAATGTTATTAATAATATTGCTACTGTTCCTCTTGATGCATCATCACCCCTGATTAATGCAGGAACGCCTTATTTAAATATGAATAAAGATCAAAGGGGCAATTATTATAACGGGGCACCAGATATTGGCTCATATGAACATGGAGGCTTACTTGACGCTACCCCCCCTTCACCTTCCATTATTTCTGACCTTGTAGTATGTGATTCTATTATTAAAGATATTCATATACCTATACCTACGGCAACTGATCAACTATCTTCATCCGTTACTGTTTCAAGAGATATATGTCTACCTATTACAACCACGGAATCAACCGTAGTTACGTGGACTTTCACAGACGAAAGTGGTAACTCAGCCTCAAGGACACAAACGATATTTTTTAATTCTGCCCCAGAAATCACTTTAACTGGTGATCAAAATATTACTGTTGTATTTGGGCAAACATATTATGAACCAGGATATATTGCTACTGATTTTTGTGAAGGCGACTTAACAGATTCTGTTGTGGTTACGGGTACAGTAAATACTCAAGTTGTTGGGACTTATGTACTTGCATACGACGTAAAAGATTCATACGGATACACTGCAATTCAAAAGACTAGATCTGTTACAGTTGTAAAAATAGATAGTGATGGAGACGGAGTAACTGACGATGTTGATATCTGCCCTGACACTCCCTCTGGCGCTACTGTAGATGAGCAGGGATGTGCAGATTCACAAAAAGATACAGACGGTGACGGAGTAACTGACGATGTTGATATCTGCCCTGACACTCCTTTTGGTGCTGAAGTTGATAGTACTGGTTGTGAAATACCATTATACATTGAAGAAGAAACTCTTGTAAATAAAGTATTTCCTGTTCCTGCCTCGCGCATACTGACAGTTCAGTTGAACAATGGAATTATTATTGATGAGATCTATTTAGTTGATTTTGAGGGTAAGAAGTTATTACCTCAGTCGATAAGAGAAAATAAGAAACAACTAAAAGTAGATATTTCAAATATCACTGATGGCGTTTATATTCTGAATCTTAGAAGCGATAATAGAGTAAATAAGATTAAAGTTATAATTGATAAAAAACATATCAACTAGAATTTATTTATTATATGCTTTTAGACAAATCTGGAGATAAAATAAAAGATTCAGGCTGGATAGAGGTTATTTGTGGCTCTATGTTTTCTGGAAAAACGGAAGAGCTCATTAGAAGGATCAAAAGAGCAAAGATTGCAAAACAAAAAATTAAGATTTTTAAGCCTAAACAAGATGTGCGTTTTGCAAAAAAGAAAATTGTATCGCACGATAAAAATTCCCTCAAATCAAAATCTATTAAATCAGCAAAAAAAATCCTTGAGTTATCTACCAAATCACAGGTTATCGGAATTGATGAGGCTCAGTTCTTTGACGATGCGATTGTTGATGTATGCAATGAATTAGCCAATTCGGGTAAAAGGGTGATTGTAGCAGGCCTGGACATGGACTATAAAGGAAAACCTTTTGGCCCGATGCCTAGCCTTTTGGCTGTGGCTGAGTACGTAACAAAAGTACATGCCGTATGTACTAGATCAGGTAAGATGGCTTCTTACACGCACAGGACAGTAAAAAGTGAAGACCTCATATTACTAGGAGACACAAAAAAGTACGAGGCACTAAGCAGGAAAGAGTTCTTTAAAGCAAATAAAGTAAAGGCTAAGAAAAAATAATCAGCGCATCATCTGTCAATCCATTAGTTTACCACCAGGCTCACAATATTTTCTTAGGAAGTCTGTAAACATAAGCCTTACATGAGGATAGGCATCGTCTTCTCTAATTCCGTGGGACCTGTTTGGATAGGACATCATGTAAAATACTTTTTTGTGTTTGATTAACTCGTTTGCTAATAGCTCAGCATTTTGGTAATGTACGTTGTCATCTCCTGTTCCGTGAATGTAGAGTAAATTTCCCTCTAGGTTTTTTGCATATTTTAAAGGAGATCCGTCAACATAATCCTGGTATGATTCCTTTGGGTCTCCCATGTACCTCTCTTGGTATATGTTGTCGTAGGTGAGTTGGTTTACCACAGCTGCTGCAGCTATTCCAGTTTGAAAAATATCTGGATACTGAAAAAGACAGTTGAGTGTGGCTGTTCCTCCTCCGCTCCAACCATGTACAGCGACTCTCGATGTATCTATAAACTTATACTTATTAAAAATAGCCTTGGCTCCCATTGCCATGTCTCGAACATTTACTTTACCAATTTTTCTGTAAATAGCCTTTCTCCATTCTCTTCCTTTTGGAGAAGGTGTGCCTCTCCCGTCAAAAGTGACGTATACATACCCGTCTTCGCCAAGCCTTCCATCATAGAGAGCTGTCCTTCCAACACCAAACCTGTTGACACCTGTCTGTCCCGCCGGTTCACTATAGAAATAAAACAGAACAGGATATTTTTTATTTGGGTCCATATTATCTGGCTTAACAAGCCATCCTTCCATCTCTACACCGTCTACCGTTTTAATTTGAAAAAACTCTAGCGGATTATTATCTTTTTTTGATGGATCAAATTTTTCTAACATATCATCCTCTTTCTTTATGTATTTATGATCAGGGAGTGTTACTATTCCATCCATAGGTTCAGTATAATAATTTGAAAATGAGTGAAAAGCATATAAAGACTTTGTGCTAATCTGATAATTGTGTGTTCCCTCAAGTGCCTTAGGAGTCAGGAGTTGTGGTTTTTTATTTTCTGAGGTTTTATATAAGTATCTTTCCGTTGGATTTTTAGGCGATGCAATAAAATATATTTCCTTATTTTTTTCGTCATAAGAAAGAGGCCTTACAACATCGTATTCACCCTTTGTAATCAAAACTTCTTTTTTTGTCTCAATATTATATCTATACACATGTGACCATCCATCTTTCTCTGTGGTGTAAAGAAATTCTTTTCCATCGTTAATAAATTTCCACCCTGCCTTGTCCTGATATGGCCATGTATTTCTAACGTCAATCCAAGCATCGTCTTTGTCCTCCATAATAAGCTCTGCCGCGCCATTATTGGCATTAGCTATATAATACTTACTGTGGTTTTGCTTTCTATTGAGTTGTTGAATCATCAGTTTCTCCTCACCAGGAACCCAAGTCATTCTAGGAAGATAAAATCTGTTAGACTCTCCAGGAATTTTCATCCATGTCACTTCCATAGAGCTTAGATCAATCACTCCAATTCTCGCAGGAGTTAAATCTTCACCTACTTTTGGATATTCAACGGGTATATTGAAAGGGTATATTGAATCAGTATTGTTGATCATTAAAAAATCTTTAACACCATTAGCATCAATTTCCCAGAAAGCTATTTTGTTACTATTATCATTAAATAAAAACCCATCCCTACATGAAAATTCTTCTTCATAGACCCAGTCAAAAGTACCGTTGATTATTTTACCTTTTTCATCTGATTCGGTCAATTTGGTGATCTGATTATTTTGGACGTCCTCTATGTAAATGTTAGCTCTAGTACTGCTGTTCCTGAAACTGTTTGGTATAATTTCTTTTGAAACATAAGCTACTTTTTTGCTGTCAGGAGAAAATTTAGCAAACATTAAACTTGCTTCAGGCAAATCTGATCCTAACCTTTTTCCATTTCTAGACTCCAGATCATAAACCCAGTAGTCCCCTCTAGTATTGTATCTCCAAACCCTCTTTGAGTTGGTGAAAATTAGGACTTTCGACATATTTCTTGAAAAACCAAAAGATTCTATTTTCATATCTGAAACATCTGCTGACGAAAGAATTATTTTATCTTCCTTTCCTTTTGTACTGACAAGAACAATTGAATTATTTTTTACAACATAATATCCTGTCTCGTCATCGTTCCATATTACATCTTGAGGAAGCACCCTCGCAAGAGCCGAAATGTTTACAATTAAAAGTAATAAATTGAAAGTATATATAGTTTTTTTCATTGGTTTGAAATAATTAAATTAGAAATTATAATAAATTGAATATAAAAGCAATTGTATATGAATAGAATTGGATTTCAGTTTAATGCTGAGGATGAGGAAAACATGTTTGAAGTTTTTGATAAGTATGTCGACTCAAGTAAGGAAAAACTTACTAAAGCTGCTGATAAGCTTCTTAAACTTTACAAGTCAAAAAATGTGAGCGAGAATGATAGGGTTAAGCTCATTGAACTTGAGAAACGATTAAGATTAATTTTTAAAGAAGTAGATGACATTGATAAAGAAGTTGAGGATATGGCAAGAGACGATAGGTTAAAAAAAGACAAAGGCGATTAGACAAACCTTTTCTCGGCGTATGTAACATAATCTGCTTTCAGAGGACTCTTTATCATAAAAAGATTACCAGGATTTATTACTTCAATTTTAGTTTTAGTTTTAGATTGTATTTTAAAGAAATCACCCCTCTCAATAATGTTATTTTCTATTTGAATTTTTCCCGATATTAAAAAGAATGAAAAAATGGATTTTTCACTATGCTCAATATCAATATTACCAGATTCGTTTGTCTCAAACTCGTAGATCTCTACCCCTTCCGAATCCATACTCATTTTGGACCTTGGTCCGACTATTGTTTTAACTGAGTAGAATGTATTTTTTTCTATAGTAAAATCCTCATCATTGTAATCATCGTAACTTGCATCTTTAGACATGGATTTTGAAAGATCAGGATCAAACCAAATTTGAAAAATTTCTGAATTTTCTAGTAATTCCTCAGCGTGTGATATCCCATTTCCAGCTCTAATTATTTGCACATCTCCTCTCTGAAGTTTTATCCATTTATCTTGTTTCGTATCGTAATGATTTATCTCTCCTTTTAAAACAAAACTGCATATTTCAAATCCTTGATGTGGGTGAAGACCTATAGTGCTTTTTCCTTTTGTCGTCCACGCATGTGCCCAGTAAAAAATGTTTGAATAAGGCTTAGACATGCCACCGTCTTGTGGGAAACCGATTGGTTTTTTTTCAAGAATTTCTCCATTATTGAAGTTTCCATCTGCCTGGTCACTTCTTCTCAGTATCTCGATGTTAGCCATTTGCTTGAATCAAATTGTTTATGTGTGACCACATACCGATTCTCATATCAATTGATTTTTTTGCTATATCCATAACCTCGTCCCACTTTTTCTGATCATCACCACAAAGGTTTTCAATCATTCTTAATGCAATTGGGCCGTGATCATCTCCATCAAGTTCTATGTGCCTTTCAAGATAAAAAACAAACTTGTCAGCTATTGAACTATTCTCTTTATTTAATCCTCTGACTATTTCAATAAACATATCCGGTATGACATTCTCTCTTCCAAAAGTAAATGCTGAAGCAATTTTATGAACCTCACCACTTTCAATAATATCAAAAGTAAAGTTCATGAAAGATTTTAAATTCTCGTGAATTTCGTATCCATTAATCGTTTGCCTGTAATTTGACGAGTTTTTAATATCCGATACAAACCTTTCAATAACAGATGTGTTTGCACCTATTTCTTTCATGGATTCCAAATAAAGTTCAAAATGACTTGTTACATAGTGATCTTTTATTTCATCGGTTTCCTCCTCTAGCACAATTTCGTTGATAAATCTTGCTGCCTCTGTGTTTTCCACAGGAACCCAAGGTGTCGATGTACTCGTTAAGTTAACCTGTAAACCTTTTAGTAATGACATAAAATCCCATACTGCAAAGACGTGATTTTCCATAAATAATTTTAAGTCATCGATTGTCTTTATGTTTTCATAAATTTCATGATTTACGAGACTTTTCTGACTATTCTTTATGTGATCTAAAACACTATTAATTTCCATAGTTTTAAAAATACGATAAAAGCATTAAATTGTTATCTAAAGATGCGTGATGACTAAAGAAAATATTAATTACCAAGAAGAAGTTTTAAAAGCTGGTCTTTTAATTGGATTGACGTCGGTGTTTATTACTCTAGTTGCTTACATGATAAGTGTAGAAACTATGACCGAGTGGTGGTTCAGTTTATTGACTCTTGTAATGACAATTGGTTTGACAATATACCTTGGTATAAGTTATAGATCATCAATTGGAGGATATATTTCTTTTTCTGAATCTTTTAAATTTAGTTTTATAGCTATGGGTATTTCATATGCCATTGGCATTATCTTTAGCATTATTCTCTATAACGTTATTGATCCAGGATTATCAGAGGTAATTAAGCAAATTACCGTTGAGAAAACTGTTGAAATGTTGGAGAGCTTTGGTTCTTCTGATGAGGTAATCGATGCAACAATTGAAGGTGTTGAAAAAGGTATTGAAGATAATACAACTGCTGTTGGTCTTATTAAGTCATCGCCATACGGTTTATTGTTTATAGCTCTACTATCTCTACTTACTTCCCTATTTATCAAAAAAAATAAAGAGATATCAGATAGGATTAATTAGTAATTTAAATATTGCATTTATTTCAGATGCGATGCTCATGCAAGTAAAATTATATTCTCTTATTTCGTCTTTTGTTCCATCAAATTTTTTTGGATCAGGATAAAAGAGACTTATATTTTTTTTTGATCTTGGATCGGTCGGGCAGCTTTTTTCTGCATCAGAACATGTCATTATACTTATAAAGTTTTTAAAATTTATTTCGTCCAGAGACTTCGAGAAAATGGATACCTCTTTGTTATTAATAAGTATCGCTCCATTCTCATCAATATCAACACCTGCTCTTTTGAGAGATCTAATTACCTCTATATATACCTCTGTTTTGACTACTCCTGCCGACTGGAAGGTTAGGTTCAACTTATATATGTTTGATAATATCTGACTCCAGACTTGACAAAATTGACTTCTTCTTGAGTTATGGGTGCATACAAATACTATAGAATTACAGGATTTGATTTCGTTTATAAGAGTCTTTGATATTTTTTTTATTCTCGCCTTTTGAAAGTCTTCAAGACTAAATTTTTCTATTTCTTTTATGTATTTTGATAATATTTCATTCATAAATATAATTTTAACATTTTTTTACATTGGAATGACATATACCAAGATTATTTAATCGTTAAATTTGTCAAAATTTTTTTATGAAGAATAATTTTTTGAAAGTACAGGAAGTTATCAGTGAGATTGGTAAGGTTGTTGTTGGTCAGGACATGATGATTAAAAGACTTTTAATGGGCCTATTTACTAATGGACACATCCTTCTTGAGGGTGTTCCTGGTTTGGCAAAAACACTTACTGTCAATACACTTGCAAAAGTTTTAAAGCTTGACTTCAATCGAATACAGTTTACTCCTGATCTGCTGCCGTCAGATGTAATTGGAACCATGATTTACAACCAGAAAAAGAGTTCATTTGAAGTTAAAAAAGGTCCTGTATTTTCTAATGTCATTCTAGCAGATGAAATAAACAGATCTCCTGCTAAGGTACAATCAGCTCTTCTAGAGTCAATGCAAGAAAAACAAGTAACCATTGGTGAGAATACATTTGCTTTGGACACTCCGTTTTTGGTTTTAGCAACTCAAAACCCTATTGACCAAGAAGGAACTTATCCACTTCCAGAGGCGCAGAGAGATAGGTTTATGATGAAGCTTAACATAGATTATCCTTCAAAAGATGAGGAGCTATTGATAATGAGAAGGATGTCTGACCTTAATTCCACGACCAAAATCAAAGCTGTTTTAAGCAAAAGAGATATTACCTCTATAAAAAAATCCATAAACGATATTAAAATTTCAGAGTCCGTAGAGAAATATATAGTTCAAATTGTATTTGCATCAAGAAACCCATCCTCGTTCAACTTAGACAACATTAAGGATTACCTTTCTTTTGGTGCATCTCCTAGGGCTAGCATAAATCTCTCATTAGCAGGCAAGGCCAATGCATTCATGAATAATAGAGAATATGTTACCCCTGATGACATAAAAGAAGTTGCTAATGATGTTTTGAATCATAGAATAATTTTAAATTTTGAGGCTGAAGTTGATGGTGTGACAACAACTGATTTAGTTTCACAGATACTTGAAAAAGTTGAGGTAAACTCCTAACCTACTTTATTTTGTTGTATTCTGCTTTCACCTCCTCAAGCTCTTTGTAAAGAGTTTCAAGGCTTGATTTTAATCCTACTTTTTTAGATTCGTTTTTTTGGTAAATATTATACATAATACCAACATTCATCTCCAGTTTTTTTGGATTATTTCTTATAATTCTATTTTGTTTTTTATCAGTTCTAGAGATATCTTTTTCTATCTTCTTTATGTAATCGTTTAAAAATCTTCTTGCAAGAATTATCTTGAAGGTATCTATTATAGTTTCTATTGTATTTTTATTTTCAAGCTTTTGGGCATCCGAGATGTTGACTTGAATTTTATTTTTGTTTTTTTTAATTAATGAAAATATTGTCACCTTTTCTCCCTTAGATTTTATTTCACATTTAAATATTTTTTTATTTTTTTCTAGATCTCCCAAATCTTTATAAAATGTTTCAATCTCTGATATCACAATTTTTTTTGGTAATAATATTTCAACAGAAAGTGCTTCGTGAGGAATTTCATCTATTTCAATCTTATTTTCAAATGGGTATGTAAAAAGTAGTTTAAATAGAGGCGAGTTTTTATAATTTATATTTCCAAACGACTGAGAGGAAATTAATATAAATAAGGTAATAAGTCTCATAATCGAAATCATAAATGATACTATCTACGTAAAAAATATTTGTAATAATATGAAATCTATTTTAATTACTGGGGGAACTGGCCTTATTGGTAAATCTTTTATTAAATCTTTAGACAATAATGATTTTGAGATATATGTATTGACAAGATCAGGTTCAAGAGTAGAGAATGGGATCAGCTATATCAATTGGAATCCTGAAAATGGTCAATTGGATCTAAGTAGAATTAAACAAATTCACTATGTAATCAATCTTGCTGGCGCCTCAATTGATGGTTCTAGATGGAGTAAAAATTATAAAAATAAAATTTTAAGCAGTAGGATTAATTCTACGAAATTATTGTTTAAAAAAATTAAAGAGTTAGATACTAAACCTGAGTTATATATCGGCGCGTCAGCTACCGGTTACTACAAAAAAAATACAATCTTTCAGCAAGACGAGAAAGATCATAAAGGAAAAGATTTTCTATCAAATGTTGTAGAAAAATGGGAGAAGGAATCTTTTGAGTTTAAAAAGTTAGGAATCAGGACGGCCATATTTAGAATAGGTCTTGTGTTATCAGAAAAAGGGGGCGTTCTCAAAAAACTTTATCCTATTTTTAAATACTTCCTCGGTGTGCCAATTGGTAGTGGAAAGCAGACAATAAGTTGGATCCATATCAATGATCTAATTGATATGATTAAAGAATCTATAGTTAATAAAGAGTATAATGGAGTTTATAATGCTGTATCTCCGAATGTAATAACAAATGAAAAATTTACTCATGAATTGTCAAAGGTTTTGAATAGACCTAGTTATCCTAGTTTTTTAAAAGCTCCTTCTTTCATTATTAAACTATTCTTTGGCGAGCTCTCCTCTCTTGTCTTAAATGGACTAAACGTTTCATCAAAAAAAATACAGAATGCGGGATTTAAATATTCTTATGAGAGTGTGGATTCCGCTTTAGAAAATATTTACAATAATCAATGAAAAATTCAATTGAAATTTTTGGTGCTAGAGAAAATAATTTGAAAAATATTGATGTCTCTTTTCAGAGAAATAAACTTGTGGTCATAACTGGTGTCTCTGGAAGTGGAAAAAGCTCGCTAGCTTTTAATACAATTTATGCTGAGGGTCAAAGAAGATATATGGAGAGTTTTTCTGCTTATGCGAGATCATTTATAGGTACATTAGAAAGACCAAACGTTGACAAGATCAATGGACTGTCTCCAGTTATATCTATTGAGCAAAAAACGACATCTAGAAATCCAAGATCTACGGTTGGAACACTTACAGAAATTTATGACTTTCTACGCCTTCTATATGCCAGAGCCTCAACGGCTTATTCACATGCATCGGGGGAGAAAATGGTTATTCAGACTATAGACCAGATAGTAGAGAGTGTAATCAAGATGTTCAATCAAAAAAAAGTAGTTTTGGCTGCTCCTGTGGTTAAAGGCAGGAAGGGACATTACAAAGAACTTTTTGTTCAAATTCGAAAAAAAGGATTTACAAATGTCAGAGTTGATGGTGAGATAATTGAAATCAAGAGAAACTTACAATTAGATAGGTACGCAATTCATGACATCGAAATAGTTATTGACAAACTAACAGTTAGTAAAAATAATATCAATAGGCTACAAGAGTCAATAGATTTAGCCTTAAAGAGTGGGGATAAAACCCTGTACGTTATTGATGAAAAAAATAATTCAACTTTTTTTTCAAAAAATCTTGTAGACCCACTTACAGGGATTTCTTACGAGGAACCTTCACCAAACAGCTTTTCATTTAATTCGCCATATGGATGGTGTAAAAATTGTAAGGGACTTGGGGAGGAAGATCATGTGCATGTAGATTCAATTATAGAAGATACAAGCCTAAGTATAAGTAGAGGTGGCATAATTCCCCTAGGTCAGTACAGGGACATGTGGGTCTTCAAAAAGATAGAGTCTATTTTAAAAAAAGATGGTTTTGACATGTCAACACCAATTAATAAACTTCCTGATAAACTTTTGGATAAAATTATATATGGAAAAAATATAGCAGTAGCTGTGGAGTCAACAAAATATCCAGGCACCTTGTGGCATACTAAATTTGATGGTGTTGTTGGTTTTATTCAAAAGACTAGAAAATTTAGAGCGGGAAAATCTAAGGAGTTTATGGATGATTTTGTTTCAAAAGAAGCATGCTCAGAGTGTGAAGGAAAACGTTTAAAAAAAGAGTCTCTAAATTTTAAAATTAATGACACATCTATAGCTGATTTAAATTCTATGAGTATAAAGGAATTTAGTCTCTGGATAGATGAAGCTAAAGATTTTTTTGAAAACGATCAAAAACAAATAGCTGGGCCTATATTAAAAGAAATTAAGCAAAGAATCGACCTGATCATAAGTCTAGGACTTGATTACTTGTGCTTAGATAGACCACTTAGAACGCTCTCAGGTGGTGAGGCGCAGAGAATACGGTTAGCAACGCAAGTAGGAACAAAATTAGTAGGTGTTTTATACATACTTGACGAACCTAGTATTGGCCTGCACCAGAGGGACAATAACAAATTGATAGATTCTCTTAAAAAGTTAAGAGACTTAGGCAATACTGTAATTGTGGTTGAACACGACAGGGATATGATGATAAAAGCTGATCATATTATTGATATTGGTCCTGGGCCTGGAAAGGAAGGAGGACTTGTTGTTGCACAAGGAAAGCCTAAAGTTTTTTTAAATAAAAATACTACAACATCTAAATTTCTTAATAGAAAGTTGGATATTGAAACTCCATCTAATCGAAGGGATGGAGATGGTAAATCCATTAATCTACTAGGAGCTACTGGTAATAATCTTAAAAATATAAATTGTAGATTTCCATTGGGTAAATTAATATGTGTTACAGGCGTTTCTGGGAGTGGAAAGTCATCATTGATTCATGGAACTTTATCAACAATTATAAAAAGGGAACTCTACAGATCTAGAAAAAAACCTCTCCCATATTTAAAAATTGAAGGAATTGAGAATATTAATAAAATCATTGAAGTGGATCAGTCTCCTATTGGAAGGACTCCAAGGTCAAATCCGGCAACTTACACAGGTGTCTTTACTGAAATTAGGAATTTATTCTCATCTCTCACAGAATCTAAAATTAGAGGTTTGAAACAAGGTGCATTTTCATTTAATGTAAAGGGAGGAAGGTGCGAGGATTGTAGAGGAGGTGGCTTAAAACAATTTGAAATGGATTTTCTTTCTGATGTGTATGTTAAGTGTGATTCATGCCAAGGTAAAAGATACAATAGGGATACCTTAGAGGTGAGATTTAAGGGAAAGTCGATTTCAGATGTATTGGAGATGACAGTATCTGAAGCGGTTTCATTTTTTAGTAATCAACCGAAAATATATAAAAAATTAGAAGCATTAAATGATGTAGGCTTAGGTTATATATCCTTGGGTCAGCAATCAACAATGTTGTCAGGTGGAGAAGGACAAAGAGTTAAATTGGCGTCTGAATTGTACAAAAAAGACACAGGAAATACATTATTTATATTAGATGAGCCTACTACTGGTCTTCACTTTAATGACATAAAAAATTTAATGCTGGTAATAAATAGACTTGTTGATAAGGGTAATACCGTTATAATTATTGAACACAATATGGACGTAATAAAGTGTGCTGATCATATAATTGATATGGGTCCTGAAGGTGGTGATTCTGGAGGTGAGATTGTTGTTGAAGGTAATCCTGAAAAGGTAGTTAAGATAAACATTGGTGAGACATCTAAATTTCTAGAAAAAGAATTTGTCAGATAGTTAGTTTCTCTACAACATAATCAAGAATTTTCTTCCCCTCATTGGTTAATATTAAATTTTTATTTTTTTCTCTAACTATATTTTCCTTTTTCATAAACTCTATTTCTTTTTTCTTTTCTAAATCCAAGTTTAATCTCATATCATCTTTCAGTGTTTTGAAGCATACACCTTCTCTGGTTCTCATTTTTGTCATTATGTATTCATTTATTTTTTGTGTTTTTGTTAACTCTTCTTTTTCATAAACCTGAATGTCTTCTCGAATTTTTTTTACATATTCTGTATTATTTTTAATATTCCAATACCTAAACTTTTTATCATACGAATGTGCTCCTGGACCGTATCCAATATATTTTTCGTTTGACCAATATTTAGAATTATGTTTTGATTCAAACCCATTTTTACAAAAACTTGAAATTTCATAATTGATGTAGCCCATTTTATCCATCTCATTGAAAATCAAATCAAATTGATCAGAAATTAATTTATTTGACGGTAGTTTCATTTTGTTTCCTTTTACCATATTATATAACCTCGTTTTTTTCTCTACATCTAAACTATATATTGAAACATGTGGAGGTTCATATTCTTTTATCATTTTTAAGTCGTACTTCAATTTCTTAATTGTTGATCCTGGAATCCCGAACATTAAATCAATAGAAAAATTTCTAAATTCTCTTTTTATATTTTTTATTGCAGCTATTCCTTGATTACTATTATGTGCCCTATTTAATACTTTTAAAAATTCATTATCAAAGGTTTGTATACCTAGGCTTATTCTATTAAAACCTATTCTTTTCCAAGATTCTATATTTTTTATTGTTACATCATCGGGATTAGCTTCAATTGTTATTTCACAATCTGGATTTAACTTATTATTTTTCACAAGACATTCAAGAATTCTTTTTAATTGATCTGTGCCAATAAGCGATGGTGTCCCACCACCAAAATAAATTGTAGAAATTTTATTTTTAGAGATTTTTTTTTGATTCAACTCAATTTCAGTTAATATACAACCTATAATTTCTGAAAAATTGTCCTTGAGACTAAAATGGAAATTACAATATATACATGCCTTCTTACAAAATGGTATATGAATATAGATTCCAGACATATTGATTTTTTAATTCTTCAGTTAAAAACAAGTTACGATTATAACTCAATCCTAGTATCGATAGTTATTATTTCATTTTTACTAATTTATTATAAAAATCGCAGTCCATTCTTTTTTAAAAAGTATTTTAATCCAAACCACATAATCTATATGGGGAATCAAGAGGATTTTTTTTATAGAAACAGCCTTTTAAGTTTTCAAAATATCTTTCCAATATTTCTTTACTCAGTTGTGATGTCATTTTTTTTTAGCTTTATTATTACCGATTCGAAAAATATAATTTTTCGTGTTTTTGATAATATTTATTTCCTTAGGCTGTGGTTTTTTTTATCAATCTTTATTTTTTTATTTTCCTATACCAGGATACTGATAATTTATCTCTTCTTATTATTTAATAAATTTTCAAATAAGTTTAATAAAATCTATGTAATTAATTTTATAAGATTGACTTTAAATATTTCATTAATTGCAATACTTATTAACTTATTGTCATACCTATTATTATCTTTTGATTTTGCATTTTTTATATTTACAATATCAAAAACAATTCTTATTATTTTAAGACCACTTATGCTTTACATTTTTTCTATTAAAGTACTAAGTGGTAAAAAAGTAAAAGTTATTTTTTTGATATTACTTTCAGACGTGGTTCCATCAATTATTTTTTTTGATTCTTTATATAATCTAAATTATGTTGAGATAATATTGAACTATTTATATTGATGAAAAATTAGTTGCAATTTATTAACTTTGTCCACTAAAATTTGATTCATGAGTGAAATTAAGTACGATAAAAAGCGACTCCATCCCGTTAAATCTATTCTAGTTGATCAACCTAAACCAAAGGATCCAAACTCCCCTTTTTTGAGACTAGCAAATCAGTTTGATTTAAAAATTGATTTTGTGCCGTTTATTAAAATTGATCCCGTCTCAATAAAAGACTTTAGAAAACAGAAAATTAATATACTGAATCATACAGCAATTATATTTACTAGTAGGAATGCTGTTGATCATTTTTTTAGAATCGCTGAAGGCATGAATGTTACAATACCTACAGATATGAAATATTTTTGTATCTCGGATCAGACCGCTAACTATCTGCAGAAGTATATTGTGATAAGAAAAAGAAAAATATTTACTGGCACAAGAACTATAGCTGAATTACTAGATTTAATGAAAGAAATAATGAAAAAGTTTCCAGATGAAAAGTATCTTTTTCCTTGTTCAAATATTACAAGAGATACGATATCCACATTTTTAAAAGAGAGCGGCTGTATTTATTCAGAGGCAATTATATATAACACTGTGCCTAGTGACTTGAAAAAGTTAAAAAAAGTATTTTATGATATACTTGTTTTTTATACACCATATGGCATTGATTCTTTAATAAAAAATTTTCCTGATTTTGAGCAAAATAATACTAGAATAGCTGGTTTTGGAAAAAATACTGCTAAAGCAATAAAAGAAAATAACTTAAAATTAGATATCAAAGCACCTATGAAAGATATCACTTCAATGACTAGAGCAATTGAATTATATATCAAGCAATCAAATGCGTAGATTTTATATTTTTTTTATATTTTTTACAGGTATTTATTCTCTTTCTAGTGCTCAACAAAATCCTTATTTTAGTACATATTATGTGAATCCAGGTATTGTAAATTCAAGTCTTAACTCATATAATAATAAAAACTCAGTCTCTTTTGTCTACAGAAATCAGTGGTCTAACTATACTCCATCAAATTTATCATCTTCAGGTAAAGCACCCAGTACAGGAATATTATCTTTAAATCTTAATAATAGAGAAAAGTCTTTTTCCTATGGATTTAATTTGATTTCAGATAATTTAGGTCCTAAAGAAACATTTATTCTTTCTCCATACTTATCTTATAGAAAAAAAATAAAAAATTCATATGTGTCTCTTAGTATCTCTCCAAATTATAAAGCTGCTACAATGGATTTCAATTCTTTGGTATTTGTTGACCCCTCAGATCCTTTTAATCTTGCCCTTAAAGACACTCAGTCAAGACCTGATTTAAGTGTAGGAATATCCTATTTCAGTAATTTACTTCTGTTAAGTATAGGATTAGAAAACTTAACACAACCATCTTTTGATTTTGGTATAAATGACTTAGTTAACAAAGATTTAATTAGTTACTCAATTATTGCAAAATATAATATAGAATTAAATCGATACACAAAATTAGAGCCATTTGTATTAATAAGGAGTGATCTTAAAGCTTATACATTTGATATTAGCGGTGTCATAACACATCAAGATCGAATGAATTTTGGTTTATCTTATAGATTTAACGAAGCTCTGGTTGGTTTCCTAGGATACAGTTTTCTAAAAACGAGGAAGTTATATGTTGGTTATTCATTTGATTATGTGGTCCATAATGTAAATGCTAAAGCTCCTACCTCACACGAATTAGTTATTAGATATGATTTACCAACGCCTCAACTAAAAAAACCTATTAGAACACCAAGATTTATATATTAAACTTTTTTAAAGATATAAAAGCCTTATATTTTATATATTTGAGGTACTTACTAACATATATTAATCAATCAGAACAATAATTTAGATATTTTAAAGTTAAGTTTTAACTTTGCATTTACTTATGAAATCGCTAGATAAAAATTTTATAAACATTTTTGTTTTGATATCTGTCATTTTTATAACGGGTTGCGGTCTATTGGGAGGAGGCGCAAGTAAAAAGAATCCTAGGGGTCAACTTGTGGGAACTACAGATAGACAGGGTTTTGAGATGTCAGCTCAATATGGTATGGTATACATACCTACGGGTAGATTTTATATGGGTCAATCTGATGAAAATATTCAAGGTGATCAAAGTAATTTTAATAGACAGGTAACTATAAGTGCATTCTACATGGATGATACAGAAATCACAAATGATGAGTATAGGCAATTTATACAATACATTGAAGAAAATCCTGACTACGAATTGCCTGATGGTGTTACCATTGAATCTTTGAAGCCTGACACGACTGTTTGGTCAAGCGATTTTACACATCATTATGGAGATCCTCTTTTAGCATATTATTGGGATCATCCAAGGTTCGATGATTATCCAGTTGTTGGTGTTTCGTGGGAATCAGCAAAAGAATTCACTAGATGGAGAACATTTTTCTTGAATTCTTACCGAGAGGAGGAAGGTTTATATCCCTATCCCTCTTTTAGGTTACCTACGGAAGCTGAATGGGAATATGCTGCCCGAGGTGGTAGAAATAACGTTAAATATCCTTGGGGAAATCCCTACACTAGAAACTCAAGAGGTTGCGTATTAGCTAATTTTAAACCAGGTAGAGGTAATTATGTAGATGATGGGTATGCTTACACATCTCCAGTTGGTGTATTTTTTCCAAATGATTTTGGATTATATGATATGTCTGGAAATGTTGCTGAGTGGTGCGAAGATGCTTACATAGACTCATACAATCCCCTTGTTTGGGACCTTAATCCAATCTATAGAGATGATGAAAATTCTCAAAAAGTAATTAGGGGTGGATCATGGAAAGACATTGCTTTCTTTATCGAAGTTGCAAGTAGGACCTATGAATATAAAGATTCAACAAGAGCATTCATAGGATTTAGAACTGCTATGCCTCATTTAGGTAGAAATTTAGAAGGTTTTTAAAAAAAAAAAATTAATTTTAGAAATAAATTAAACACTATAAAAAATGATTACTAAGAAAAAATCAAGCAATCCTGTTTTGGCATGGATCCAGAACGAGGATAATATGAACGTAGTTTATGGTCTAGGTGCTGCTGTCGTAATACTTGGAGCATTATTTAAATTACAAGGTTGGCCAGGGGCAAACATAATGTTAATTGTTGGTCTAGGTGTTGAGGCCTTGATATTTGTTTTAAGTGCATTCGACCCCCCAACTAGTCATGATTGGGATTGGAGTAAGGTTTATCCACAATTAAATCCTGATGGTTCAGCAAGTTCAGCTGGTCAGGTTAGTAATATAATGAAAGAGGCCAAACTAGACCCAGCAGTTTTAAAGTCTGTTGGTGATGGAATGAAAAAGATGGCTGCTCAAGCTAATAACATAAACGATTTAGCAGGAGCATCTGTTGCTGCCAAGGCATATGAAGAAAGTATTAAAGGCGCAACTCAGTCTCTTCAATCTGTAAATGATTCATATATGACAATATCTGCAACCGCTAAGGATTTGGCAAACTCTTCATCAAGTGTAAAAGAAGCTGTTGGATTAACTGAAGAATATAAAAATAATCTCAAAAGCGCTTCCTCATCACTTGGAGCAATTGTAACTGCTTCAGGTCAACTTACGGAAACCGCTTCAAATATGTCAAAAGCTCAGAATGATGCTTTGAAGTTACAAAAAGAGCTTCAAGATTTGACTGAAAATCTAAATAAGCTTAATAAAATTTATGTTGGCATGTATGATGCTATGCATAAATAATTTTTGTTTAACAACCTAAAATACATATAAAATGGCAGGTGGTGATAGCCCAAGACAGAAGATGATTAACATGATGTATATCGTGTTGATTGCAATGTTAGCTTTAAACGTTGATACAAAAGTTTTAAAGAAATTTATAATGATTAATAACAGTTTTGAGTCTACTAACTCTGAGAAAGTTGTTGATAATTCTAGAAAAATTGAATCTATTAAGGCAGCTGTTGAAGACTCAGGAAATAGGAATGAAGATCTTCAAGTAATGAAGCTTTCTGAATCAGTAAGAGCTAAATCAAATGAATTAGTCAACTTTATGTCTGATATCAAAAATACAATTATTGATGAAACAGGTGGTAAAGATCCAAAGACTGGAATAAAAGGTTATAAAAATATAGATTTTGTTTATAGTTATATGCAAAAAGATGAAGACCAGAATGGCCTAAGCAATGGACAAGAGTTACAGATAATGATAAATAATTTTTCAACTTTTGTTCAGGATTCAGTATACAATGGGGATGAAAACTCAGGTGTAAATGATTTAGCAAGAAATGCAGATCAGATACCTATGTATGCAGACGATCCACCAACCGATCCTTCTTTTACCTCGTTGAACTTTGGATTTGGTACTTCAGCAGGTGCAGGGTTAGCTACAATTAGTCAATTACAGTCAGATGTAATTAATCTCGAGATAAAAGCATTAGATAAGCTTGCAGCTACAGTAGGTGCAGCTGATTTAAAATTTGACGTTGTTACATTAACAACACTTCCTGAGCAAAAAGTAGTAGCAGCCGGTGCGAAATATAAAACACAACTATTTTTGTCTGCAGCTTCCTCAGCGATTGTTCCTGTGATGACAGCTGATGGAGATACACTTGAGGTTTCTAATGGAAGAGGTTCGTATGAGTTCATTGCTAAGGGAGGTCAATACGATAGAGAGGGCTTATCTAAACAAAATTACGTTGGAACAATAAGTGTCACTCTCCCTGGTGGTAGAGACACAACATTTGTTGATACAGTTGAATATTTTGTAGCTAGACCAGTAATTCAAATTCAATCAGCCTCTGTTCAAGCACTTTATTTGAACTGTGGCAATGAGATTCAGGTTAATGTTCCTGCCCTAGGCTCTGAGTACAACCCAAGTTTTTCAGCAAGTGGTGGTGATGTTCAAAGAGGTTCAAAAGCCGGTCAAATCACTATTATACCAAAGTCTAACAAAGTGAGTTTGAACGTAAGTAATGCTGGCAATTTTATAGGATCACAGTCTTTTGGCGTTAGGCAAATTCCAGCTCCTGAAATCAAGGCGAGAGTTAGGGGTAAAGATATTGATTTAAAAACTGGTATTGCAGCTAATACTCCAAGTTTTACCTTAGACGCTGTTGCAGATGCAAGTTTTGCTGAATTTTTACCTAAAGATGCAAGATTTCAAGTTCAAGAAGCAGAAGTTATTCTAGCTAGAGCTGGTAGAGGAGTTGCAACAAGAAGAATAAGAAACAGAAATGTTAATCTCAATCAATTACCTGGAAGAAGAAAAGGTGATAATATTGTAATCGAAATTAAGAAAGTAGCAAGAGCTAATTTTAGGGGAGAGGTTGAGCAGTTTAATAATTTTGCACCAAGGGTTATAACTATACCTCTAAAATAAGATGATGAATAAAATCACTAAAATCTTTGTTCTATTTATTTTTCTATCAGTATCTCCTGAACTTAAAATTTACTCACAGTCAGAGATGTCCAACGGATATAATCCGTTGTCAATTAGACAAGTCCATGAGTCTTATTTAATGTGGAAAAGAACATTATGGAGAAGAGTAGATCTTATGGAAAAGCAAAATAAGCCCTTTTTTGCAATAAATAGAGAGTTATCAAAGATTA
>MDTC01174753.1_pt1 | contig 23280 bp, 16 predicted proteins | sample 811181 | NCBI WGS metagenome assembly MDTC01 (sample SAMN05326644, study PRJNA326480) | marine metagenome | isolation source: seawater | place: Pacific Ocean: North | collected 2011 | reverse complement strand
AGCATAAATTATACAACTAACTATAATACTATTGTTTTCGACAACATAAAAGCTGCGATGGCCTTTCAAGATTTAAAAGAGTCGCGCCACACACAATTACATGGAGAAGATCTTTTAAATAACAGAAATGAAAATGTAAAAATATATGATTTCAACATGGATTTTAATAAGCAACTTCAAAAAATAAAAATAGCTTATGGAATGGGGTCTAGAATTCAGGAAGTTTCTTCAAGCGCAAACCTGAGCGGGAACAACTCAAGTTTTTACAATACTACTAGATACCCTAATGGGGGAAGTGATGTGCAAGATTTTTTTGCCTATACTCAGTTTAACTTTCCGCTACATGAAAAATTAGATTTGTTGATGGGGGGAAGGTGGAATTACAACCTGTTAAATGCAAAATTTAACAGTCCTAATTTTAAATTTGAAAATGTATACACCCGCAACAACTCTTTTGTGAAATCGGCATTAATTTCATTTAACCCTATTAGTAGTACATTTATTAATGCCTCTTATTATGGTGGTTTCAGAAATCCAAACATTGATGATATTGGGAAAGTGTTTTCTAAAGACGGCATAAATGTGGTGATTCCAAATTCAAATCTTGAACCAGAATATGCAAACAATTTTGAGTTTTCCATTAACTATGTTTTGACCTCTTTTAAGGTTCAAATACAACTATTCAACACTCAGATTTTAAATGCTATAAATAGAGAATATGGAGCCCTTAATGGGGCTGATAGTATTATTTATGACGGGCAAATGATGCGAATTCAAATGAACAAGAATATTGAGCATGCCACAATAAATGGCGCAAGCTTATTGGCTAATTTTAATGCTAGTGATAATTTTTTAATAACTGCTAGTTTCAATCATCTTATCGGAGAAAAAGACAACAATAAGCCTTTAGCCCGCATACCTCCTTTTAATGCTAAAATTTCTTTTAATTATAGGCTGGAAAAACATGTGTTTGATTTCTACACTCACTACAATGGATGGAAATTCACAGAAGATTATGATGATGAGGGAGTGGACAATATAGATGAAGCCACAAATGATGGCAACCCAAGCTGGTATACCCTAAACTTATCCTACAATAAAAAAATTGATAAAAATATCAGCTTTACTTTTGCTATAAAAAATATTCTTGACGCCCACTACAAAACATTTGGCTCTGGCCTAAGCTCCAGTGGCAGGAATTTTGTTGTTTCATTAAGCGCTAGTTTTTAATCCTTATAGCATATTACAAAATAGCTTACAACTATTCACTATATTTGCGCCTATGAATAAACTAAATATACTTATCGCCTCTCTATTTTTTTCTTTGTCTCTTTCAGGGCAGATTTGGGAAGATAAACTACTTAAAATAAACGCAAGCCCTACTATATCTGAGAAATTTGAGGCTTTTGAAAATTATAGAGCTACACATCCTTACACAAAAGGAAATGGATATAATCCTTATGCTAGAGAAATGAGTTTTGTCACTCAAAGGGTTTCTGATAATAGCTCTTTTAATCCTACTGCGCTATATACTGAATGGAAAAAAGAAAAAAGAAAGTATAGCGCTGCTAAGCAATCGTCATCTGGCAATTGGGTTTCTATGGGTCCTGTCAACACGCCTATCATCCTTTCTAATGGGAAAAAAAGAGGTAATGGCAGGGTAAATTGTATTGCATTTGACCCTTTTGATTCTAATGTTATTTGGATTGGATCTCCTGCTGGCGGACTTTGGAAGTCTGTAGATGGAGGGGGCAGCTGGACAACAAATACAGATGATTTGCCCGTAATTGGCGTTTCTCATATTGCTATTGACCCTATGGATAACCAGGTAATGTATATCGTTACTGGAGATGCAGATGCAACTGATACTTATAGTATTGGTATTCTAAAATCTGTTGATGGAGGAAACACTTGGAATACTACCGGGTTAAGCTATACGGTAGATCAAGAAAAAACAGTTAATAAAGTAATTGTAAATCCTAACTTTACTGATAGTCTCTATGCTGTTACCAACACCAATATACAGATCAGTACAGATGCAGGAATTTCATGGCAGACAGTAGGTGCGCTTGGCAGGTGGAGAGATATTGAGTTTAAGCCCAATAACCCTAACATTCTGTATGCGGCGAAACAATCAGGTGGAAGCTCAACAATTTACCGATCTAATGATGGTGGCGCCAACTGGAACCCCATAAATAATGGAATAAGCGGTAATCGATACCGTCCTTTAATTGCTGTAACTCCAGACAATCCCGAGGTTGTTTATGCTCTTTTTTCTGCTTCTGATTATAGTTTTCATGGCCTATATAAATCTTCAGATGCGGGTGATACTTGGGTGCTACAATCAAATAGCCCTAACATTTTAGCATGGGAAACTGATGGAACTGGAACTGGAGGTCAATCGTGGTATGATCTTAGCCTAGGAGTAGCAACAAATAATGAAGATTTGGTATATGTTGGAGGGATAAATATTTGGCGATCAGATGATGGCGGTGTTAATTGGGATATTGATGCTAGTAGTGGGAATGGGTCTAATTATTCATATATGCATGTAGATCAACACGCATTTGAATTTAATCCTCATACTCATGTCGCTTATGCAGGAAATGATGGTGGATTTTACAAATATGTTGATAATCTAAATAAATGGGTAGATATTTCTGATGGATTAGAAATATCGCAATTCTATAATTTAGGTTTGTCAAAATCTAACCCGAACAGATTGGTTGCGGGAGCGCAAGATAATGGTACAGAAATGCTGACAAACACCACATGGGATGCCATTCGGGGAGCTGATGGTATGGAATGTGCAATTGATCACTATGATGATGAAATTATATACTCTGAATCACAATACGGGGGATTAAAAAAGTCTTATAATGGGGGAAATAATTGGGATAATATTAAGCCTGTAAGCTACCAAGGAGCCTGGAATACTCCATATGAAATGCACTCAATAAATAGCAATTTAATTGTAGTTGGTTATGACGAAGTATATCGATCTACAACAGGGGGCGCAAGCTGGGACTCTATTTCATATAATGTTAGTGGAGGGCAAGCTATTCAAACAATAGCATTGGCGCCTTCTGATGAAGATTATATTTACGCCGCTTCTTATAGTAAAATTAAAGTCACCAAGGATGCTGGGCTTAGCTGGACCTATATCAAACCTGGCCTTCCAAACTATAGCATCACTGATGTGGCTGTTGCCACAAATAACCCCGACAGAGCTTGGGTCACCTTCTCTGATTATAATAACATTCATAAGGTTTATGAAACAAATGATGCTGGCAGCACCTGGATAAATATCTCAGGAAGCAATCTTCCTGGATTGCCAGTTAATTGCATTACGTACCAAGGAGGGACAAATGATGATTTATATATAGGAACTGATGTTGGAGTGTATTATAAAGACAATACAATGACCGAATGGATACCTTTTAATAATGGGTTGCCAAATGTAATTATATCCGAATTAGAAATTCATTACGATGAGGGGACAATCAGTGCTGCTACTTACGGCAGAGGAGTCTGGGAAAGCCCTTTGAACACTTTACCTGGAGTAAATACTTATGAAATAGAAAATATAGCTTATGACGTTTATCCTAATCCAGCTAAAGACAAGATATATATACGAACTAATATAAAAAATATCAATCTGAGCATCTTTTGCCTCGCCGGAAGAAAGGTTATTGAAACGAATTCGAAAACAATTGATGTTTCTAATTTAGCGCCAGGGTGTTATATTTTAGAAGTGGAAAACAAGGAAATTATTCAGCGGAGTAAACTGGTCATAAAATAGCTTCGAATTCTTTTATATGCTTTCTTTTTTGCCCCTGAGGGTCAAACACAAGCCCAATGTTTACAACTATTTTATTCTTTATAAAGTAGGTTTTAATAAGGAATGGGCCTCCCATAAATCCATTCTCTAATTTCCATAGTCCCCTATAAATATTTTGAAAATAGAAGGGGGGGTACTCTTTTTCTATACGAACAAAAGAGTTTTCTTTAAGCCCTATAAGATGTTTAGCAAAAACACTATCTGTTTTAAATAACACTTCGGCTTGTACGTTTTTAGTTTTTGGAACAAATGAAAAAATAAGTATGTTTTTTATTTCATCCGATTTTTTGGGGTCATAATTTGCCCAAAAAAAAGCACTGTCATTATTTACAATCTCATATTTCTTTGGGACAATACATTCAACCCCGAAGCTGTTAAAAAGGGTTTGTTCAATATTTTTCTGAGATGATTTTTTTAAATCTTTTTTTATTGACCTCACCTCTTTTAACGCAAAAAGATCTCTTAGCTGAGCTAGTTCTTTTAATAATGTCTGATGATTGTTTCCCCAATTCAATTGAGCTACAAATTGATCTTTAGCCCATTTGTTTTTTTGACTAGATTTTACTCCCCCTTCTAAAACTATTACAATATTTGTATGTGTTTTTAATATGGATTTAAGCTCGCTATGGTTTATTTGAATAACCTTGAATAAAGATTCAACCTGATTAACTCCATCAATTGCTGTCCCAAATGTAATTTTCACTAAGCTGTCAATTGTGTTTTCCCATAATAGATCGTCTACCACAAAAATCACTTCTGAATTTTTTCCCGTAGAATAAGGTAATATTTTCCTTTCTTCAGTGCAGCTACTAAAAACTAAAAAACATAGAAAAAGAAATCTCATTAAATTGTAGGTAAAATAATTTTAGTGCCTGGCTTAAGGTTGTCGCTTTCTAAGTTATTTAAAGATTTTATTTTCCAAACACTAAGCCCGTCATATTTTTTAGCTATACCCCATAGAGTGTCTCCAGGCTGCACTATATGCTCTTTTTTTTTGACCTTGGGTTTTTTCTTAAGCCCCTCTTGTTCCTTTTTTACATAAACTATTAGTTTTTCACCAGGATCTAATTTTGTGTCTGTAAGATTGTTCCATGCTTTCAATTCAAATACCCTTACTCGGAATTCTTTAGCTATCCTGCCTAAATAATCTCCTTTTACAACCTCATAAATTATTCGGTCCTCATTAATTAGTATTTCTTTATAGTCTACAGCATCAATAAATAAATAGTTTGCCTGCTCATTAGTTAAAAAATCATTTATGGCGTAAGACGGTAAAAACAAAATAGAATTAACAGGAAAAACATCTTTTTTATATGAAGGATTAAGATAATTTATGGTTTCCTTATTAACACATAGCATTTCAATAATTGTATTTATTTCTACTTGTTTTTTTATTTTAAGCGTGTCTATTTTATTTATCTTTATATTTATTGATTCTGCAAATATATTATGCTGCTCGGCATAATTCATTATATAATTAACTGCAATAAAAGTAGGAATGTAATTTCTAGTTTCTTTTCTAAGATGAGGGTATAGCTCCCAAAAATCGTAAGTGCCTATATCGTTAATTTTTCTTTGTAAATAGCCTGGCCCCCCATTGTAGGCTGCTAATACTAAATTCCAGTCGCCAAACATATCGTACAGTTTAATAAAATATTCACAGGCTGCCTTAGTGGACTTTAATGGATCTTGTCTTTCATCAATATATGAAGTTACTTCTAAGCCAAATTCCTTACCTGTTAAATACATAAATTGCCACAAACCAGTTGCTCCAGAATTTGATTTTGCTCTAGGATTTAGTGCAGATTCTACAATAGCCAAATATTTAAACTCTAGAGGTAAATTATATTTGTCTAATTGCTGCTCAAATAATGGGAAATAAAGCTCTTTTATCCCTTGCATTCTTGAAATTAGAGATCTATTTCTTCCTACGTAACTATCTATAAAAGGATGAACTTTTTGATTGTAAGATAGGTCCATAGGAGATTTTGCGTCTAAAAAACCTAACCTCTGTTCATAAATGTTTAACTCTTCTGTATTGTGTGGACCAGCAGCATTGATTGGTTTTAAGCTAGAATTGATAGTTGTATCAGGGTCAGGAACAAACAATGTGTCTCCCGCATAAACAAATGACGATAAACATACACAAATAACAATAAATATATTTTTCACAAAACAAAATTGCCAAAACATAACATTAAAATCACACGTTTAAGCATTCAATTATTAACGCGAGTTTGTTGACGACTATTTTGGGTGATACATGATTAAAGATTTTATATCTTTGTGCTTGTTATGAATACACAAAAAAAATATCCTCAAGGCGAGTTGCTAAGAGCAATTAGTGTCCCAGCTGATTTAAGAAAATTAAATGCAGATCAATTGAAACAAGTTTGTGATGAGCTAAGACAGTATATAATTGATATTGTATCGGAAAAAGGGGGGCATTTTGGCGCAAGTCTTGGTGTTGTTGAGCTGACGGTTGCTTTGCATTATGTTTTTAATACTCCTGAAGATCAATTAGTTTGGGACGTTGGCCATCAAGCTTATGGTCACAAAATTTTAACAGGGAGAAAAGAGCAGTTCTCAACAAATAGAATTAAAAATGGGCTAAGTGGATTCCCTAAAAGAAGTGAAAGTGTTTATGATACTTTTGGGGTTGGACATGCTTCCACTTCTATTTCGGCAGCACTTGGAATGGCGATTGCATCAAAAGGAAATGGTAAAAAAAACAAACAACATATTGCTATAATAGGAGATGGGTCTATGACTGCAGGAATAGCTTTTGAAGGCTTGAACCATGCTGGAGCAGAAAACACAAATTTACTAGTGATACTGAATGATAATTGCATGTCAATTGACCCTGCAGTTGGAGCGCTAAAAGAATATTTAACAGATATTTCTACTTCTAAAACCTATAACAGAGCAAGAAATAGCATTTGGAAAATACTGGGTAAAATTAGTCAGTTTGGGCCTAATGCGCAGACTGTAGCTAAAAAAGTTGAGGGGGCTGTAAAAACCACATTACTTGGGGAAAGTAATTATTTTGAGTCATTAAATTTCAGATATTTTGGCCCTATTGATGGTCATGATGCAAAACATCTGGCTGAAGTATTAAAGGATTTAAAAGAAATCCCTGGCCCTAAAATATTGCATTGCCTAACGGTAAAAGGGAAAGGATTTACCCCCGCTGAAAAAGGAGATTCTACTGCTTGGCATGCCCCAGGTGTTTTTGATAAAGAAACTGGAGAAATTCTAACATCTAAAGCAAAAAAAACGCCTCCAAAATACCAAGATGTATTTGGAGAGACAATAATTGAACTTGCAAAAGAGAATGAAAATATTGTAGGCGTAACACCGGCAATGTTAACTGGAAGTTCCTTAAATAAAATGATGGCCGAAATGCCTAACAGAACCTATGATGTCGGAATTGCAGAACAGCATGCTGTAACCTTTTCTGCTGGTATGGCAACACAAGGAAAATTGCCATTTTGTAATATCTACTCTTCTTTTATGCAAAGAGCCTATGATCAGGTCATACATGATGTCGCTCTTCAAAACTTAAACGTTGTTTTTTGTCTTGATAGAGGGGGTCTTGTAGGGGCAGATGGAGCTACTCATCATGGCGCTTTTGATATTGCATACTTCAGATGTATTCCAAATATGATCGTGTCTTCTCCAATGAATGAAAAAGAGCTGAGAAACTTAATGTATACAGCCCAACGCCCAAATCAAGGTCCTTTTTCAATAAGGTACCCTAGAGGGAAAGGGGTTATGTTAAATTGGAAGCGTCCATTTGAAGAAATAAAAATTGGAACAGGTAGAAAAATAATTGATGGGGAGGGGGTTGCAATTCTATCTTTTGGTCATCCCGGCAATTTTGTTCTACGAGCACAAGAAGATTTTAAAAAAGAAGGATTAGACATTGCGCATTACGACATGAGATTTGTAAAGCCTCTTGATGAAAAATTACTCCACAAGATATTTAAAAAATTTAACACTATCATTACTTTAGAAGATGGTTGTCTGCAAGGGGGGTTTGGCTCTGCAATACTAGAATTTATGGCAAATAACAATTATCAATCAACCGTTAAACGACTCGGTATCCCTGATGAATTTATAAATCATGGCACGCAAGCGGAACTGCATCATGATTGCAATTATGATGCAAATGCGATTGTCAGAACTGTACACGAAATATTAGCAGAAAAATCTGTGTCTAAAGTTAGTTAATCGTAAATTAAAATTACTATTACTTTGTAATTAGACCAATTAGCAACTTTATATATCTTTGCCTTTATTCAGTAACTAATTAAAAGACAATGAGAATTAAAAAAATCCTTAGCCCGGAATGGGGGCAAGAGAAGATAGCTATAAGTGGCTGGGTAAGAACCAAGAGGGGAAGTAAAAATGTCTCTTTTATTGCATTAAATGATGGGTCTACTATCAATAATATTCAAATTGTTGCTGAAGGATCCGTTTTTTCTGAGGAATTATTAAAACAAATAACAACCGGATCTTGTATTAGTGTAGAGGGGAATTTAGTGCCCTCAAAAGGAAGCGGGCAAGACAAGGAGGTTTTAGCCGCCAAAATAGTGGTTTTAGGAATTGCAGATGTAGATGAATACCCTTTGCAGCCAAAAAAACATTCCTTAGATTTTTTAAGAGAAAAGGCCCATCTAAGGTTTAGAACAAATACTTTTTCAGCAACTTTCAGGCTGAGACACACACTGACTTTTGCTGTGCATAAGTTTTTCAATGACAGAGGGTTTTTCAATATCCATACTCCAATTATTACAAGTGTTGATGCTGAAGGAGCTGGAGAAATGTTTAAAGTAACCAATCTTGATTTAGAAAATTTGCCAAAAAACCCTGCTGGCAAGGTTGAGTTTTCAAAAGATTTTTTCGGAACTAAAACACACCTTACTGTTTCTGGGCAATTAGAAGCTGAATTAGGGGCGTTAGCCCTTGGTAAAGTTTACACTTTTGGGCCAACTTTTAGAGCTGAAAATTCAAATACTTCAAGGCATCTTTCTGAATTTTGGATGATTGAACCCGAGGTTGCTTTTAGTGATTTAGAAAAAAACATGGATTTGGCAGAAGAGTTTCTGAAATACTGCATTAAGTATTGTATGGAAAAAAATGCTGATGATTTGAAATTTTTAAATAAAAGGTTTTCTGATGAAGAAAATTCAATAAAGAAAGAAAATCGCTTGGAAATGGGCCTTATCGAAAGACTTGAGTTTGTTTTAGAAAATGATTTTGTGCGCTTAACGTACACTGAGGCTATTGATATTTTAAGAAACTCAAATCATAATAAAAAGAAAAAATTTAACTACTTAATTGATGGGTTTGGAGCTGAATTGCAGTCGGAACACGAAAGATATTTAGTCGAAAAAAAATTCAAAAAGCCTGTAATAATTACAGATTACCCTAAAGATATCAAGGCGTTTTATATGCGTGTAAATGAAGACAATAAAACTGTAAGAGCAATGGATATTCTTTTCCCAACTATTGGTGAAATTGTAGGAGGGTCACAAAGAGAAGAAAGATTAGACAAACTAGAAGCTCGAATTGAAGAAATGGGTGTCTGTAAAAATGAGTTGTGGTGGTATTTAGAAACAAGAAAATTTGGAACTTGTGAGCATGCGGGATTTGGCCTAGGCTTTGAAAGGCTAATGATGTTTGTAACTGGAATGAAAAACATCCGAGATGTAATACCTTTTCCTCGAACGCCTCAAAATGCTGAATTTTAATGGGAACGCAAAGACTGAAACAAAAACAATATCAAACCCTAAGCCCCCAACAAATACAATTTTTAGGTGTTTTGCAATTACCGGTTTTATCCTTAGAAAAAAGGATCGAAGAAGAGCTTGAGGAAAACCCTGCTCTAGATGAAGAAGAGAGTTTAGAGGAGAATACAGTCGTTTTCAAGAGCCCTTCATCCAATCAAAATGTTGACGATTTTCAAATTGCAGACGCATCTAATAGTATTCAAGATCACCTTACAAAACAGCTTATTGATTTAAATCTACCAGATAGTGTTTTGTTTTTGGTTGAATATCTTATTAATAGTATTGATGATAATGGATTTTTAAATAGAGACCTGTATTCAATTAGTAGCGATCTTTTAACAAATACCAACAACGTTGTTTCTGAAAAAGAACTTCAATTAGCTTTAAAAATTTTACAGGATCTGGATCCTCCTGGAATTGGAGCAAAAGATTTGCAAGACTGTCTTTTGTTACAACTAAAAAAATCATACCCAAATGAGAAAATTGCTTTTAAAATAATCTCAGAATATTACACCCCTTTTAGTAATAAAAATTTTGAACACCTGATGAAAAGCCTAACCCTTTCTAAAAAAGATCTGAAGGGCGTTTATGTTCTCATTGAAAGCTTAACTCCATTTCCAGCTGCAGGATTTTCAATAAACACTGCCCCTTCTAATTATATCTATTCTGATTTTATAATTTCCATAACTAATAATGCCCTTCAGCTAAAGCTTAATAAAGGCAATGTGAAAGTCTTAAAAATAAGCAAGTACTATTCTGATTTGCTATTGAAAACCAATGATAACGACACAAAAGAATTTTTAGCGCAAAAAATAGATAAAGCAAGATGGTTTAAAGAGTCTATGGAAAAACGTGAATCCACCTTAAGGAAAGTGATGAAGGCGATAATGGAGCTACAAAAAGATTATTTAATTAGCGGATTCGAAACTGACTTAAAGCCAATGAAGCTTGCTGATATTGCAGATGTCGTTAAAATGGACATCTCTACTATTTCCAGGGTAAGCAACTCTAAATTTATTGAAACACATTTTGGGACCTTTAAGGTTAAAGAGTTGTTTTCTGACGCGTTTAGAAAAGATAATGGAGAGGTTATTTCAACAACTGTAATTAAAACTCAATTAAAAGAGATTGTCTTAAGCGAAGATAAATTACGGCCATTTACAGATGAAAAACTTTCTGAATTATTAGGAAAGGATGAGTATCACATAGCCAGAAGAACAGTAGCAAAGTATAGGGAGCAACTAGGCATAGAAACAGCAAAATTAAGAAGGACGTTATAATGCGGTTTTCTAAAATCATTTCTGTAATTCTGCATCCCATTTTTATGCCAACTATAGCATTTTCTTTAAGTATAAAGTCCCTCCCTAGCATTGGGTTTTCAATCATAAACAATTTAGGTTTTATTTATCTTGTTTTGCTTTTAAGCACTATTATAATGCCCTTAATGAGCATCTTTTTTTTAATACAAAAAAAGCTGGTTACTTCATTGGAAATGAATAATTACAAAGAGCGTTTTGTTCCGCTTATTATAACGGCAATTTGGATGTGTTATGGCTATTATAAGGTTTACGAAATTATTGTTTTCTCTACTGTATTAAAAATAGAATTTTTATGTGCAATTATTATAATTTTCATTGCTGCATTTATTTCTAAATTTTGGAAAATAAGCCTTCATATGTTGGGAGCGGGGGGGGTTGTTGGAGTTCTTTTTAGTATAAATATTTTATATGGGGGGTTGTTGCAAGCAATAATTATTTCTTTATTGCTTGCAGGAATTTTAGGAACTGCTAGAATAAACGAAAAAGCACATAATCACAAGCAAGTTTACGCAGGCTTTTTAATTGGATTTTTAGTTGAGTCTGCAGGTGTTTTATTCTTTTAAAATCACGTCTACAATTTTGATTTTCCGTTCCAGCATAGCTTCAATACTATATATGGATTTCTTTTTATCATTTGCATCGTCGCTAGTTTTTTCTGATGCATTGCTCTCTCCAAATGGCAGTTCTTTTATTATTAGGCTTCCTGAAAGAATATGATCTTTAAATGCTGCATTTTTAAATTGTTCTATATAATTAATAACACTTGAAATTCGTCTTTGTGATAAGTTTTGATTGTATTCAAGATTGTGTAGTGGACTCGCATAACCTCTTATTTGAAGCTCTATATTATTCCCATTTGACAAATCAAAAAGAAGCGTCTCTAGTACTTTATTTAAAGCGTTAAAGTTTTTTTTCAAAACATCATCGAAAAAGGCTCCTAGTTCTGAATTTTCTTTTTCATAATTGGTTTTCATCATAAAATATGAAATGTATGCTTCTTTATAGGTTTTATTGGTTTTAGTATTCATTGTTCTAGAGTCAGGCTCGTCATTGTGAAAATAAAGATCTAGCGGTAGGAGCTTGTGAATTTTAGATGATTTTTTACTCGTATATCTAAACGGGGGTGAATATTTAAAAGAAAAAATGTCATTACAGCAATATTCAGGCCTTTCAAAATTCGCCCCCTGTCTGTTTGAAGCAAAATAGCCATTATTTTCATCATAAAACGTTATATACAATTCATCCTCAGTGGTATTTATTTCTATAACATTTACAGGCTTATCCCAGAGATTTAATATCCCTTCTGATTTATAAATATCAAAACCTCCAGAGCCGTGTTCTCTGTTAGATGAAAAGTAAAGCATTTTATTATGTTTATTATAAAATGGCGTTATCTCATCAGCAGAAGAATTTATCTTATTTCCTGCATTTATAGGTATTCCAAATTTACCATCTTTATCAATAATTGTAAGCCAAATATCTAGCCCTCCAAGGCCCCCTTTTCTATCAGAAACAAAATATAGAACTGTGTGAGATTTTTCATGGCTAACAAAAGGCTGTGTATTTAAACTTTTATCAGAAGAAAAAATTGAAATATCATGAAACCCATGTTGTTCATTCTTTTTTTGATAAACTATTTTGCAATCTCTCATTTCGTTGCTATGTATTGTAAAAAACCCCTTTTCTGATTCTGACAAAGCTATATTAGCTGTATTAAAGCTATTAGAGCTATACTTTGTATGTCCTTTTCTCCTCCATTCTCCATTAGCAAATTTAGCGGTATAAATGTTAGATATTAGCTTCCCTTCTAGCTCTGTAATAGCTGTAAAATAAGCTGTAGAATCATTTTTCTGAATAAAATTTATCTCAGTGTTTTTTGTGTTTATATTATCTGGCAATCGCTTTATAAAAATCTCTTGTGACATGGCCACAAGAGGAAAAAGAAATATGAAGATTCCGCTTTTCATCATAAATATTTTGGGCAAAATTTCTGCTTTAACTGTTTTTCTTCATGAGTAATGCTCCACCCATAACTTATTGAAACCTCAAATCCCCCCATAGAATTTGATGCATTAGCTAACGTTGATGTGTTTATATCATAAGAAATCACTGCCTCTAAGTTTGCTTTTTTCACACCTAAAGTCACAAAAAAGGCATCCTTTATTCTACTATAAAACCCTGAAATCAAATCAAAGTTATCATTTAATTTATATTTTAAGCCTGAGCCAAGTATAAATTCTTTGTCCTGATTTTGTGATGAGAAATAAAAACCTGGAGAGATATTTATTTTTGAGCTAATGTTTGTATAATAAATTGAGTGGAGTATATATTTTGAATTTAAAACTACTTTGTCATTTGAAGTTAATGATTGTTTGGGTTTATTTAAATGAAAAAGTGAAGCTCCTAATAACAATGATGAATTGCGATCTAATTTTTTGTAATTAAGAGCCCCTAACCCAATGTCAAAAAAGGTAAATTTTATATTTTGAAGGAGTTCATTTTCCAAAAAAATTAAATCATCATAATTAACTGATCTTTGATAAAGCCCTGCTTGTAAGCCAATCGCCAATAAATTTTCTTTTGAATAAACTGATTTTGCTAAAGAAAGGGAAAGTCCGTTTGTTGAAAAATGAGAATCACCTGCAACATCATTTAAAATAGTTCCTCCTAGTGAAAGGCCTTTGTAAAAATCTTTTGTGTTAAAAGAAAGGGAAAGTGTTTTAAATGGTTTTGTAACTCTAGCCCACTGTGACCTTCTTTGTAATTGCAATTCATAATCCTCATTTTGAATTGCAATTAACGCAGGATTTATTAGTGATTTTGTTTTGTCAAATTGAGAGTAATGAACATCTTGCGCTTGCATATATTCCGAAAAAAACAACAATATTATCAAGTAAATCCTTGTCATCTTATTAATGTGATATTTCCTTTTTGAAATAGGTTTTTATTGCCAATACATTTTAATTCAAGATAAAAATCAAAAACCTGCGGATTAAGTTTTTCCCCATTAAAAGTCCCGTCCCAATATTGAGAAATTTCAGAAGAGTAAAAGACTTTTTGTCCTAATCTGTTGAATATTTCTAATCTTAACTCTGTGACAATTCCATCTATATCTTCAATAAAATAAACATCATTAACATTATCCTCATTTGGAGAAAATGCATTTGGGATGGTTAAATTCCTAGTGTCACAAAAAACATCTTCTACTTGTATACAAATAGAGTCTTTTAATGAACAATTGAAAGGAGTGCTAACTTCAAATTTATAACACTTTGTTTCTTCGGGAAATATATTCTGTGAAGAATTTGAATTAGTAAAGTCATCCCAAATAATAGTGGAAGTGGTAGCAATATTTAATATAACCTCTTCCCCTTTAAAAACAACAGTGTCTGAAGCCCAAATAGAGTCTATAATAGGGTAATTATAAACGCTTACCAATATAGAGTCTTGAATGATACAGCCGTCACTATTAATTACCTCAACACTGTACCATATTTGTGATTCTGGAAAGTCAATAAATGCAGATGTATCAAGATTGTTTACATTCCAATTATAAGATACAATTGGAAAATCAGGAGTTAAATTTGTTACCCCAACCAAAGTCGAGTCTCCTATGCAAACATTATTTGCAAACACCTCAATATTAATACTTTCGGGCAAAACCTCAACACTATCTATTTGTATGCAATTGCCATCTGAGACTTTAACATAAAATTTATCAATACTTGCGACTATTAAACTGCTTGAGCTGCTTAATGTGTCTGTAAAATTATTATTAGAAGACCAATGAACAGAAGTCACAGAATTAGCAAATGTAGCACTCAACAAAATTGGAGTGTTGCAATATGCCGTGTCCAAACCAGCATCTAAATCCAATTCAGTTACTAAAATGTTTTGAAAAAGTGTATCTGTGCAGCCTCCATTTGAAATAAGTAGTTGGTATTGCTGGTTTAAATTAACGTCACAAAAAGGATTGGAAGCATTCGAGCTGCTTAAGCCGGTACTAGGAAACCAAAAATATGTAATTGTTGGGTCGTTAACCGGAAGCAACCCTATCTGTATTTGTTCATTATAACATTTAACAATACTTTGTATAGTATCGGAAGAGTTTGATAAAATATAGATTTGCTTTACAATGGTGTCAGCTACATTACAGGCATTATTATCGGTTGCAATAAGTGTAATGTTATGCATTCCATATTGACTAAAATCATGTGTTGGAGTTTCCAAATTTGAAGTATTCCCATCACCAAAATCCCAAACATAACTTACATCTGGACTTGAAATAGTTAAATTCTGAAAAGAGACAGTGGTGTCACACCCAACCCAGGGCGCGTTAAAATCAGCAATAACCATAGGGAAATCAAAATTAAATTTAAAGACGCCATTATTGCAATTTAGGCTATTGTTTGTAACAGAAACTGCCCCTGGGTTTGGCTCAATAGGAAAGTCAGAATTCCCCCCGCATCCTGCGCAAACTGAATGATAAACAACTCCTTTTTTGTCAAACCTACTGGTTCCTCCATCTACATGTTCATTGCTTTGGCTTCCTCCAAAATAAGTAGCATATATAATAGTGCTTAAAGCATCATCCAAAACCATTAAATAAATATCGTTTCCATCTGTTTGTTGCTGGTGCGCATTAGAGCTAACTGGCAGGTTTAAAGTAGATAGGGGGCCTCCTAAATTTGATCCCCAGCCAGCAACATATATTTTATCACAAACATCCACCAAAAATGCAGTAGGAGAAATATCTGGAGTTCCTTTTCCTGTTCCAAAAACAGTTGATCTTAATATACTGCTCAAATCCGTATTAAATACCGCTATAAATTGACCCGCATCTAAAACTGAATAGCTAGAGTTATTAACCAGTTGCGATCCTGTTGTTTGTGTTTGTCCAAATAAATAAACATCGTTTTTGCTTCCAATTTCCACAAAATATGATTGGTCATATTTGCTGGTTCCGAAATAAGATGAAGCAACAATTTGAACCCCATTAGAAAGTATCTTAGTTATAAATGCATCTGCCTTAATAGAATCTTGATACAAAGGTTGATATGAATTTGTTGTGGTTGGAAAATCAGCAGAATTTGTTCCTCCAGTCACATATATATCGTCATTTTCATCAAAAGCCAGTGAATAAATTGCATCATCATTAGTTCCGCCAAGATAAGTGCTCCAAATAATTGAAGTAAGTTGATTGTCCATTTTGATCACACATCCTTCTTGAGAGCCATTGGAGCTGTTTTGAAAGCCATTTTTGGTAGGAAAATCTATCGACTTTGTACAGGAGGCTATATAAATGTTGTTTTGTTTATCAATATCTATTTCCCCTCTTACCTCGTCCGCATAATTATATTTAAGCTCTGAGGCTGTATTTAATCCGTCATTTCCAGATCCGCCAACAAATGTAGATGCTAATAACGCCCCCCCATTAGCGCTCAATCTACTTACAAACATGTCTGAGCCATTTGGAAAGGCAACCCCAATGCCAGAAGGAGAAAAGCTTGTGCCTCCATTAAAATTTGGCTGAAAAACTGATGAAGTGGTTGGAAAATCAGCAGAAGCTGTAGTGCCATAAATAAACAGCTCATTTGCTGAATTTACAATCATTGAATGTGGCAACTCATCTAAACTTCCCCCTAAATATGTTGAATAAATTCTTTGAGTTCCAGTAGTGTCGTATTTTGTAATTGCTATATCTGTCCCCCCTAAATTATTTGCATAATTAATTTGATAAGCACCCATTGTGGTTGGATATCCAGTCCCAAAAGAAGTGCTTCCTGAATATAAAAACCCAAAATCATCAAAAGTTGCTGTATACCCAAAATTGTCAGTTGTACTTCCAGAATATGTGGAAAATTCCAAAATAGGATCAACAATTAACTCATAGCTCTCGTTGTATCCCTCTGGGAAACCAAAAGAAAGGATGTCTTTTTTTAACACATAAACACAGGGAACCTCAACTTTTTCTCCATTAATTTTTTGATAAGCAAATGGACGAGATTCTTTTATCGTATTTACAGTTGTGGTGCCATATAAATTCCCTTCGTCTAATCTTATTTTGTCTAATCCGCTATATTTAATTTTAATCTGTTTGGGGGCGGAATTTGGACCTATAATAATATCATATTTTAATTTATTCCTTTCTACATAATATTGAATATCTATACCATTATAAACCTTCCTCTGGTGTAATAATTTATATGACTTCACATTAAGGGCCCATTTAGATTTTTCTGCTAAAAAATAATTCTCAAAATATCTGCTTTCTTCCAAAAGCTCTGTTGAAATGTCGATATTAGAATTAACAAACTCCATTGAATAGGCATGCGCATCGATTTCTTTAATGGTGGAGCTGAGATTATGAGTTGCAACTAATTGATCTGCCGAATAAAAAGAGAAAGTCAATTTCCCGTTTTCAATAAAAAGCGCCCCTGAAGGCAAGTTTACTTTAGCCTCAACTTGTTTTGGAAGCTGTCCTTTATTTTGAATAAACGAATTTTGAGCATTTAAATTGAGTCCAGAAATAAAAAGCAGCACACCAATATACGGCTTTAATATATTTCTATTTTTCATCATTTTATTACTTTTTTATCATAAGAATCTCAAGCAAACTATCTTTTATAGTCAAATAATTCTCTTTATTTTCATTTTTTATTGGGTCCCCTGGAGGTAGTTTTTGTTTATATGGATCTACTTGTTTTCCGTTTTTCCAAAATCTATAACAAACATGAGGCCCTGTTGCTAATCCGGTGCTGCCAACATAACCAATTATTTCTCCTTGTTTAACAAAAGCCCCTTTTCTTATTCCTGGTTTTATTTTTGACATGTGTAAATACTGTGTTGTATATGTCCCATTATGTCTTACTTTTACAAAATTACCATTGTTTTTTGTATAGCTAGCCGATACAACTGTTCCATTAGCAGTAGTCATTATTGGAGTCCCCTTGGGGGCGGCATAGTCTGTTCCAAAATGCCCCTTCCACTGTCCAGTAACAGGATGCTTTCTGTTTCTACTAAACTTTGAGCTTATCCTGTAAAAATCTAGCGGTGCTTTTAAAAATGCCTTTCTTAATGTCATTCCTTTTTCATCAAAATATTCTCCATAGTTATTGTTTTCTTTATAATAAAATGCATAAAAATTTTGATTGTTATGCGTGAACTCTGCTGCCAAAACCCTTCCAATTCCAATATAATTTTCTGAGCAAACACTATCAACATAATTGTTCTCGTAATAAACTTTAAATGCATCTCCTTTTTGAATCTTAAAAAAATCAATTGTCCATGCATAAATTTCTGACAATTTTATTGACACCTTTTCACTTATCCCCAGTTTAACTACCGATTCTGACAAAGAATAACTTATTTCTCCTGAAGAAAGCATGACTTTTGTAATAATCTCTTTTTCGCCTCTATAAACATCAACTCCATTTTTCAAATCAACAACAATATAGCTGATGGGGTTTTCTTGATAAATAAAATAACAAGCTTTTTCGATAGAATCTTTTGTGCAAATCACCGTATACTCTTTATCAACCTGTAGGCGTCTAAAGTCAAAGATCTCTTTTGATTTTTTCACAATCTGATCGATTTGAGGGTGGTCAATATGATTTTGATAAAGAATTTCTCCAAAAGTCTGGCCTTGTTTTATGAATGCTTTTGTGACATTAAATGAGTCCACTAAAATTCCATATTCGTACTTTGGCCCAACAACTTCTAATTTATCCTCTTTGCTAGCATGATTCTTTTTGTTGTTTAAATTTGATAAAATAAATACTAAAGCTACTAGTATTAAAACTGGTCCTGTCCACTTTTTCATTTTGCTAATTTAATGGTTTAAGGCCTTTATAGTAATTTAAAACTACTTAATTATTGACAACGGGTGTTTTACTTTTTGATGTTTTACTAGTATTGCCTTTATGCTTCCTGCCCATATTTGTGTTTCAACCTTTATGAGTAAGCGATTTTCATCATCTGATATCCATATTTTCATTTGCTCTCCATCTTGAAACACACGGCCTTCTTGCATTTTAGGTTTAAAAAGCATACAATTAATTGTGCCAAAATTTGTTTTCACTTTTTCGTTTCTTAAATACAAAATCTCTAACAAGTAATTCTCCTCGTCCATAAATACTGGCACGAAAAATGATTTTTTTTGATTCAAACTATCCTTTTTAAAGGTTCGTGCATAAAATAAGGCCGACAACATATCTTGAGTGTTTGAAAAAATTACAGATGAAGTGTCTTTCCAAAAAACCAAATCATCAATATGTTTGAAATTATATTGCTGTTTTTTTTTATAGCCACCTTCGCTTATGTCTCTGAAAAATTTTACCGGTCTAATTTTTGACGTATCTAAATATGTTTCGTAAACATCCCTAACTTTAAAAAACCAATCAAAAAAAACAGCTGTTTTCCCTTTTCCTACAATATGAAAAGTAGATATCCCGTCAATATTTATTTGCCTCTCTATCTCTAGCTCTGCACTACCAACTTTTATTCCTCCAAAAGAAATATGAAAAGCTAAATACTCGCCAACCTTATACGGAATTTTAGTTTGTGAAAATGTCGTTAATCCAAATAAAATAAATATTAAAACCAGACCCCTCATTTATGAAACAAATATAAGGATTTTCTAATTAAATAAATATTTAGAAAATGCCAGCAACTCTCCTTCTTTAAAGTTGTCTGCCATTATTTGAAACCCTATTGGAAGGCCATTAGAGTGATTTCCAAGAGGTAATGAAATAGCTGGATTTCCAGTTAAATTCGCTTGCACAGTAAAAACATCCTCTAAATACATTGCTGTTGGGTCTTTATGTTTCTTGCCAATTGGAAATGCAGTGTGAGGTGCTGTTGGAGAAATTATAAAATCGTATTTTTTAAAAACCTCAATGGTATTATTTTTAATTACTCTTCTTATTTTTTGTGCTTTGGTGAAATACGCATCATGATATCCAGAGCTAAGTACAAAAGTCCCAAGCATAATCCTTCTTTTTACCTCTTCGCCAAAACCTTCAGTTCTACTGTTAATGTAGGTGTTTTCTAGTGTTTCAACAATCTTGCTTCTGTAGCCATAATGCACGCCATCAAAGCGCGCTAAATTTGATGACGCTTCTGCTGTGGTAAGCACGTAATAAACAGGAACCAATAAATCTAATTGCGGAAAAGGAATGGGTTCAACTACATGTCCTTTTTTCTTTAATTCAATTATTTTTTCTTCCATAAATTTTTTTACTTCAGGGTCTAAGCCTTTTCTATCTAAGCAATCTTGTATATAAGCTATTTTAATTGGTTTATCCTTAATGCTTGCTTTGCTGTATTGCTCAACTTTTTTAGTAGAGACAGTGCTATCAAAATCATCCTTTCCAGAAATAACCTCTAAAATTAATGCCGCATCTTCTACATTATTTGCTAATGGGCCTATTTGATCAAATGAAGACGCATAGGCAATTAAACCATATCTTGAGACTCTAGAATACGTAGGCTTGATCCCTACCACTCCACAAAAAGAGGCGGGCTGACGAATTGATCCTCCGGTGTCACTTCCAATTGCCGCTAAACAAAGCCCTGCTGCAACTGCCGCTGCAGAACCACCAGAAGAGCCTCCCGCAACTCTTAAATTGTCTAGCGGGTTTTTTACAGGCCCATATATTGTGTTTTCATTTGCAGATCCCATTCCAAACTCATCACAATTCACGCGACCAATAATTATTGCATCTTCATTTAATAATCTTTGTATTGATGTTGCGGTAAATAATGAATCAAATCCATCCAAAATTTTTGATGCAGCAGAAACTTTATGGTTTTTATAACACAAATTGTCCTTTATACCAATCACCATGCCAGCAAGTTTTCCTGGAGTGCCATTTTTAATCTTATGGTCAACAATTTTAGCTTGCGCTAAAGCCTCATCAGCATACACCTCAATAAAAGCATTGAGATGGCTCTGATTTGAAATTCTTTTTAAATAATTTTTTGTTATATCAGCACATGAAAACGTGCTTTTTTTTAGCGCCTCTTGCACCTCTGAAAATGAACGGAAAAGAATCAAAACCGAAAGAAATTAATCTTTGTTTTTTTGATTAGACTCATTTTTCCCTTTTTTAAATTCACTCACCCCTTTCCCTAACCCTCTCATTAATTCAGGTATTTTTTTGCCACCAAAAAGTAATAATACTACTAGTGCTATAAGAAGCCATTCTGTGCCCCCCATTGTAAATAACAATAATTTTGAAATCATAATTTCTTAAATTTAATTATACTGCAAATTTATGCTTTTTGATTTAATATGCGTTATATAGCCAATTTGATGGATTTTGCTTATCATAGCCCTTCCAGATCTCAAAATGAAGCTCTGTTTTATCCTCCTCTTTGTGTGTTATCACAACACCTATTTTCTCTTTTGAAAGCAATTTCTCTCCTGTTTTTACCCCCACTTCTTTTAATCCAGAATAAACACTAAAATATTCTCCGTGATTTATCAAAACTGCTTTTCCCTCGCCCTTAATAAAGAAAATCCTAGAAACTGTTCCGTCAAAAACCACCCTAACATCTGCGTTTTTATCTGTTGCGATGTCAACTCCATTATTAAAAGTTTCAACTCCTGAGAAAACAACATGTTTTTGCGTTCCATATCTACCAACAATTATCCCTTTTTCTAATGGCCATGGTAATTTCCCCTTGTTATTCATAAATTCAGATGAAAGAGCTAGTGCTTCTGGAGTTAAGTTGTAATTGCTGTTTTTTTCTCTTGATTTTGCGATTTCCTCCTTTATTATTTCTCGTATTTTTTCTTCAAGTTCTCTAGCTTTTTTCTGTTTATCTTTGAGTTGTTTTTTGAATAATTTTTCTGATTTACTCAATTTTTTAATTAGTTCTTTTTTGTCTTTTTTATGATTGTTTATGCTTTCCAATTCTTGTTTTTTTGACCCTACTAAAAGTTTTTTTATAGCTAACTCTTCCGTCAACGAATCTTTTTGTTGTGCTAATTTTTTTTTCTTACCTACTAGTTCGGCCTTGCTTTTCTCAATCTTAATTGCTTGGCTTTTTCTAAACACGGAATATTGTTTTAGATATAGCATTCTTTTATAAGCCTGATTAAAATCATCAGCAGAAAAAACAAACATAAGATTGTTCCTGTTTCCTTTTTTCTTAAATGCAGCATAAATCATTTTGGTATATTCATCTTTTAATTTTCTTAAGGTCTCTTCTTCTTCCTTAATTTCTTCCTCTACTTTTGTTATAGAATCCTTATTTTTTTTTATTTTTTTGTTAAGTAAACTTAATTCAATATTTAGCGCAATTAAAAAACCTTCTTTATTTCTTAGTTGAGCTTCTAATACCTTTAAATAACTAAGTGATTTTGTTTTGTTTGACTTAGTTTTATTAAGCAAATCTGTGGTATAATTAATTTCGCTTTCAATCTTTACTTTTTGTTTTTTTAGATCTTCTTTTGTTTGTGCCATTATAAGTTTTGACACACAAAAAAACACCAAAATTAATGCTAATTTAATTGCCTTCATTATATAAATTTGGTGTTTCAAAAAGTATTTTTTTTGGTTTTTTAAACTCAACTTTTGAATATTCTATAGTTGCTTCAAAAGACTCCCCTGCTTCAACTTTTAGGTTGATTTTTCTTGGAAAATTGTCCTCCTCTAAATAATCTTCTAATGTTATTTCTAGTGTGTTTTTGCTGGCAAGCCTCTTGATATTTTGAACCTTGTAAGTATTAGTAACCAAATAACTAACACTATCAGCTATCAAATGAAAAAAATCTCTGTTTGCTTTTAGTGTGTAATTTTTTTTTAGGATCTTAGGATTAGCGGTAATTATATCTTGAAAGTCATAAAATGAAAAATCTACTTTTAGCAATTTTCTTGCCTCTAATGCTGATTTTGTAAAATGTTTTTTGTTAATCCTATTTATAAAAAAAACAGAGTCTGGTGTGATTTGCGCTCTAATTATTTCAATTCCAAAAGGGCCTTTAGCCGAAATCCAAATAATACTATCTTTTCTGTTTATTATATTTACATTTACTTTAATCTCTTGGTTTTTTTGTACGATTTTTGCTCTTCCTTTTAGACTTAGCCATTTCGAATAAGTACTATTGTAATTAACTGAATTTATGATTTCCGTAGTTTTTTTAAGAGGGTTACTAAAATCAGTATTTGTTGCTTTTTTTACCCCACAAGAGGTTAAAAAAAACACTGACACTATACAAAAAGCCTTATTCATAAAGTATTCCTTCTTCAATTTTCTGATTAATAAAATCACTAGCCTCTCCTATTGATCTAGCTTTTTTCCATTGATATATTGCGTT
>MDTC01271821.1_pt1 | contig 23292 bp, 21 predicted proteins | sample 811181 | NCBI WGS metagenome assembly MDTC01 (sample SAMN05326644, study PRJNA326480) | marine metagenome | isolation source: seawater | place: Pacific Ocean: North | collected 2011 | reverse complement strand
GGCGAATCAGGCAAGATGCCTTTTTGTGATGCCAGCCATAATCGCTTAGGTTTTCGTGCAGATTAAGCCTTATCTATTCAGCAATTTCCAGTTCGAGTAGCCAAATATTTGATCCCCTCCTAAAAGTTGGTTTTCAATTTTAGTCAAAAACCTATTCTTTAGTTTCTCGTGTTTGTGCAGTGGCCTGTTTAAGGTGTGCTTTATGCCATAGTTGAGTTGGTCGGCCCAATGAAACTCAGCAATCTTTTTCTGCAATACTTGCGGATGCGTCTCCTTGTGTGTTTGGAGCTTTCCTAGAGCTCCGTAATCAAAAACGTCTTCTGTATTCTCAAATATTTTAGCCACTTTCTTCTCTCCCTTAAAAACAGTGTGTAAGTTCTTGCGTTTATTTTGCATGTACTTTGGTGGGCGTGTCCAGCCATAATGATACATATAGGCATTAACAGTAGCTACTTTTAGCTTATATGTTCCTTCTTTTTGTCTGTAATTAAGCTTATCAAAATTAGGAATTCGTCGAAAGGATTGTGCATCACCCCAAGAATGGATATCTGGCTTGTTTCGTATTACTCGAATCTCTTTGGGGTAAATACCGTGGCTTTGTAAATAATGATTATAATCGCCGTAAAAGTGTCGATAACGAAACAACAAACCTTCAACCTCTTTGTCATGCAGAAGTTCTTCGCATCGCATTTTAATTATGGGTAAGTATTTCTCGTGAAAGACCTCGTCGGATTGGATATAAAACAGCCAGTCACCGGTACAATGCTCCTTTGCAATATCTGTCTGTTGGGCAAGAATAGTTCCATCACCGTATTTATCTGTATCCCATGAGGTCTCTATAATTCTCAACTTATCTGAGTCCAGAGCTAAAAGTTTTTTTCTTACCTCACCGACTTTATCGTCCAACGCGACTACAAACTCATCTACAATAGGAAGGATGGATTGAATAGATTGAATAAAAGGATAATAAAGCGCGTCTACTTTATCGTTGGCCAAAGTAAACCCACTAATGGTCATAGACTTACCTTCTTTCTCCATTAATCTTGTCGTAATTGCTTGCGTTTACTGGGTCCGCTGTTTTTATTAATTGAAGAAAAACAGTTTTTTCTTCTTCGGGCGCTTCCGAAAACACCCCAATAATTTCATCTTGTTTACTCTCAGACCATGTTTGTATAAGGGGTAAGTTTGGATTATCCTGAGCAACCTTTGCTACTTCTTGCAATCCTTTCATCACGTTTTGTCTGGCCAACAATGGGTCATCATAAAAGTTGTCAAGGCCCTCTCTGTGATAGATAAACATTGCCTTTCTAAAAGGCTCATACCGACCATTTAGTAAGTGTGTTATAAACCAATATCGGTTACGTTGATTTTTGTCATACGATTTCCACCCCTTGTAGGTGTTTGCCTCCGCGGTACCGACAACGGCAACCATATCTTGCGCTTTCTGTAAATACTTCTGTCCACCCAAATCCGAATAGGTGTCATAATCGATTCCGATAGCTAAATAAGCATAAAACCCGAGCATGTGGCTGAGGTTGGAGTTAAACTGAAATTCATTAAATTCGATAGGGTCAAACTCTTTATAAACAAAGACAAAATCATTGTCAATCATATTTAAGACTGTAGAATTATACGTACTGTTAAAAACGGGTCTTTTGGAGATAACCGTTATGGATCCTGTATAACCATTGTCGCCAGCCTGGTCTGTGATGCCGATAAATATACTTAACTGAATTTTCTCATAATCCTCAAAATTCTCATCTGTCCATTTTCGATTGTTCATGAACTCAGCAATCGTGTTTTCCAAGGTCTTAAAAACCTTTGGATCTGTCCTTACCTTTGAAGCATCAGGTGCCGATACGGTAACCTCACAAAATAACTCTTGCGCTTCAAGCGAACACAGCACCATTAGCATACATAGGCAAGCTATAATCAGTCTTTTCATTAATTTCAATTTTGCTCAATAACTCGCAAATAGTTAAGTATGTCGTTGGCAACTAAACCCTTGTCCTTTAACTCAAATTTAGTGATTTTATTATACTTGTCGAGTATGGTAATCTTATTTGTTTCATGCTTAAATCCGGCTCCTTTATCTTGTAATGAATTTAAAACTATGAAATCCAAGTTCTTTTTTGTCAATTTGCCTTTGGCATTTTCAAGTTCATTATTGGTTTCTAAGGCAAAGCCTACCAAAAGTTGCTTATCTGTTTTTATCTCCCCTAGACTTTTTAGGATGTCTTTAGTTTGGACAAGCTCAAGGGAAAACTCAGCCGTTTTTTTCTTTATCTTTTCTTCTGCCTTTAACGCTGGCGTATAATCTGCTACGGCGGCGGCAAGAATTGCAATGTCACAATCGACAAAATGCTCATGACATGCTTTATACATTTCGGCAGCAGTTTCCACAGCGATTAGATGTATGTTTGGATGCTTAGCTTGAAGGTTTACTGGACCGCTTACCAAAACCACTTCAGCACCTTCCATAGCGCAGGCTTCTGCAATTGCGTAACCCATTTTTCCGCTTGATCGATTGCCTATAAATCGCACCGGATCGATTGGTTCATGCGTTGGCCCTGCAGTAAGCAAGACTGTTTTATTAGCTAAAAAACTCACCTTGAATATAGCTTAAGATTTCTTCTGGCTCGGCCAATCTTCCTTCACCATTTAAACCACTGGCTAGCTCACCATTTCCAACCGGTATAATTTTAACTCCATCAGATTCAAGCGTCTTTAGGTTTCTCTTGGTCGAAGGGTGGCTCCACATATCTAAGTCCATGGCTGGTGCAATAGCAACCGAACATTTGGCGCTTAAATAACTAGCCATAAGAAGGTTGTCGCACATTCCATTGGCCATTTTTGCTAAGGTGTTTGCTGAGCATGGTGCAATCAGCATTAGATCTGCCCACAAGCCCAATTCTACATGATTGTTCCAGTTCTCCCCATCATCAAACATATCTGTTTGCACGGGGTGTTTACTTAATGTAGATAAGCTTAAAGGAGAAATAAAAGCAGAAGCACTAGTTGTCATAACAACCCGCACTTCTGCTTCACTTTTAATTAACAAGCGACACAAGAAAGCTGCCTTATAGGCAGAGATACTTCCTGTTATCCCTAGAATAATTTTTTTGCCCTTAAGCATGCTTACTCTTCAGTTTCTGCATTCTTATCACGGATATATAATCTATCCGTTAAGAATTCTTCCGTAGAAAGAATCGTTGGGTGAGAAAGCTTTTCGTAATATTTAGAAATTTCGATTTGTTCTCTATTTTCTAAAACCTCTTCTAAGGTGTCAGTAGCAGAGGCAAATTCTTGCAACTTGTCATGCAATTCATTCTTTAGCTCAACACCAATTTGATTAGCTCTTTTGGCGATTACGTTCAAAGACATGTAGATGTTGCCTGTCTCCTTTTTGAAATCAGCCATTTTTCTTGGCTCAATAGCGTCGGGAGCTTCAAGGTTTCTGTATTCTCTAATTTTATCCATTGCTTAATTTTTTTAAATTCTTTTGAGTAGCGTTAAATATTTTTAAAGCTTCCTTACTAAACTTACTCTCTTGGTAAATATTAATAAAGTCGCTATATGCCTGAACTGCTTCTACATAATAATCTTGTCGCTCTGCTAAATCCGCATTTTGTGCTTGAAGATAATATGTTCGCAGCAATTCAAATTGTGTTTTTTCTTTCAATTCTTCGGCTTGTTCCAAAACTTTCTCACTATCTATAAGTGCTTGGTGCACTTCATAAACGTCAAAAACATCCCTCAACTTAGTATCTCTCTTGTCTAGATTATAAATGAGTGCAGATAGATAGGCCCCTCGGATGGCTTGGAAGTGAGATTCTTGAGCGGTATTTATAACGCTTGGCAGGAACTCGCTGTCCTTATATCTTGAGGCGAATGTATTGGCATATTTAATAGCCTCTTCATAGCGCCCTTGTTGTTTCGTAACAATGCTTTGTTCTGCATACTTGAAAAACGAGGCGACAATTTTATATTGAATTTCTTCTGGTCCATCGATGTCTGGATAATCTATCAATAAATTCTTATAAGAAAATGCAGCGGCTCTATAGTTTTCCGTCTTAAAGTAAAGCGCTGCTGCTTTCAGTGCTTTCGTCTCCAGTTTTAAGCGTAATTCATCAATTTTATTGTTGCAATAATTTAAGCGAGCGCTCTCCGGATACTGGTTAATAAAAACTTGGTATGTTTCAATTGCTTTGTATGTTTCTGTTTGGTCTAACCTTGATTTTGGGCTTTGCTTATCGTAGCTTTCTGCATGCATAAACAAGCACTCTTCGGTATATTGACTGTAGGGGTGTTTCTGTGTATAATTCTTGAAATGGTAGGCGGACATCACGTAGTTACCTTGATAAAAATGAGCCAAGCAGTAGTAGTAATAAACCTCTTCGGTGGTTTTGGACCCCTTGTATAAGCCCATCAATTCTTCAAAAACAGGTATTGCTTTGAAGTAAGCTCCTTTGTTATACCACTCAAGGGCCTGTGTATATTTTAGGTTGGCATCAGCCGAACGTAATATTTTTTCAGTAGAAGAACACGCACTAACTAAGAGGAATAAAGCAACAAATATGTACGGTATGAATTTTTTCACAGTCTGCAAAGATATGAATTTATTGGCATTTAGCATAGTTTTCAACATTTTTTCCAAGTGTAAATATGCTTTTTTTGTCGGTGGGTCCGCTGTTAAAAAACGCTAAACCCTGGTTTTAGTATAAATAGACAGGCCAATGCTTAGGGTTTGTAATTTGAAGATTTCCCTATCTTTGCTAGATGAGCCCTTCGTTAAAAGAATACACTGCTGGCATTCCTCCATATTTACGAGGGCCATATAGTACGATGTATGCTATTCGTCCATGGACGATTCGCCAATACGCTGGCTTTTCCACTGCAGAAGAAAGCAATGCATTTTATCGTCGGAATTTAGCTGCGGGGCAAAAGGGCTTGTCTGTTGCCTTTGACTTGGCCACACATCGAGGATATGATAGTGATCACCCCCGTGTTCCGGGTGACGTAGGTATGGCGGGAGTAGCTATTGACTCCATTGAGGATATGAAAATACTTTTTGATGAGATTCCTCTAGATAAAATGTCGGTATCCATGACAATGAATGGTGCGGTGCTTCCTATAATGGCTTTTTATATTGCCGCAGCCAAAGAACAAGGGGTCCGTTTAGCGGAACTCACCGGAACAATCCAAAACGATATTTTGAAAGAGTTTATGGTTCGGAATACGTACATTTATCCGCCTAAGCACAGTATGCGTATCATTGGAGACATCTTTAAATACTCCTCTCAAAACATGCCAAAATTCAACTCTATTTCTATTAGCGGTTACCATATGCAGGAAGCAGGTGCTACTCCTGAAATTGAATTAGCCTACACTCTTGCCGATGGACTAGAGTATATTAAAACCGGCATAGCAGCTGGTTTGGATATTGATAATTTTGCGCCTCGCTTATCCTTTTTTTGGGCAATAGGCATGGAACACTTTAAGGAGATTGCAAAAATGAGAGCTGCAAGAGTTTTGTGGGCAAAGATCGTAAAGCAGTTCGATCCAAAAAACCCAAAATCAATGGCACTTCGGACCCATTGCCAAACCTCGGGGTATAGCCTTACCGAGCAAGACCCATACAATAATGTAGCTCGAACAAGTATTGAAGCATTAAGTGCGGTGTTTGGTGGCACGCAGTCCCTGCACACCAACTCCTTTGATGAAGCCATTGCCTTGCCGACTGATTTTTCCGCAAGAATTGCCAGAAATACTCAAAAATATATTCAAGAAGAAACGCACATTACCCGGGCTATCGACCCATGGGGTGGGTCTACGTATGTTGAAGAGCTCACCGAACAAATAATAGAAGATGCCTGGAAGCTCATCGAAGAAGTTGAGGAACTTGGAGGTATGAGTAAAGCTATTGAAAGTGGATTACCAAAGATGCGTATTGAAGAAGCCGCTGCAAAGAAGCAAGCAAGGATTGATTCTGGCGAAGATGTTATTGTTGGTGTCAACAACTATTTGACTGAAGACAAACAGGATTTTGAAATATTAGCCATTAACAATAAGCAGGTAAGAGAAGGGCAAATAGCAAGATTGGTGAAACTGAGAGCATCTAGAGATAGCCAAGCTGTTGAAGCGATTCTTTCTCAAATAGAAGGGGCCGCTAAAAACGATGAGAGCAATTTGTTGGCTTTGGCTGTTGAAGCAGCCGAAAAACGCGCTACTTTAGGTGAAATCTCCTTAGCTTTAGAAAATGCCTTTGGCCGTTATAAAGCTGTCATAAATAGTATTTCTGGTGTATATTCAAGTGAAATGAAGAATAATGAAACATTTAAGAAGGCCCGAAAATTAGCGGATGAGTTTGCTGAGGCCGATGGTCGTCGACCGAGAATTCTAGTTGCTAAGATGGGGCAGGATGGTCATGACAGGGGTGCAAAAGTAATTGCTACCGGCTTTGCTGACTTAGGCTTTGATGTAGATGTAGGTCCTTTGTTTCAAACGCCTAAAGAGGTCGCTCTTCAGGCAGCAGAAAACGACGTACACATCCTTGGTGTTAGTAGTTTGGCTAATGGGCACAAAACCTTAGTTCCTGAAGTTATTGCTGAATTAATAGCATTAGGTCGGGCAGATATTATGGTGGTTGCTGGAGGTGTAATTCCACAGCAAGATTATGATTTCTTATTTGAAAATGGTGTAGCGTTTGTTTTTGGGCCAGGAACCAAAATTCCTGAAGCGGCAATTGGTGTATTGCAAAAATTAATGAGTCAGCTGTAGTTTAACTGATATGATGTAACTAACTTTTCATTAAAATAAAAAGACCATAGCACCAGTTATTCAAAACCTCCTTTACTTTGAGGCTCGCATATATACCCCGGTATTCTTAGGGTTTAGGCTCATTGGGGGCTACAAAGCAATAAGTGAACCCTTAGTACGACTTTCTTTAAGCATACGTCCAAGATATCTTCGGACGTCCTAGTGCAAGAAATCTCATTCCTCATACCCATCACAGAGTTTTTCGATTCATCTTCGTTCTAAATTTATTTTAAACCCAAAATAATTAATTATGAAAAAGTTACAATTATTAGTAGTTGCATTGTTCGCTACAACCCTAGCGTTTGCGCAACCAGAAAAAGGAAACATTTTTTTAAACGGTTCTCTAAACTTTGATATAGGGTCACCTTCAGCTGATGTTTCAAACTTCAACTTAGGAATCACTCCAAAAGTAGGATACTTTGTTTCAGACAATATTGTTGTTGGTTTAGATCTTGGATTTGCCATGGCCAATTCAAAAGATGAATCAGGTCCAGATGAAGTTAAAACTAATGGCCTTTCTTTTGGCGGTGGTGCGTTTGCAAGGTATTACATGATGCCAGCAGATCATTTTGCTATGTTTTTTGAAGGAGGTTTAAATACTTCATTTGGAAGTTCTTCAGTTGAAACTGCTGGAAATTCTGTTGACGGACCAAGCACCTTTGCTTTAAATGCGGGTATCACACCAGGTATGAGTATTTATGTAAGCAAAAAAATTGCTTTAGAAGCTAATTATGGTTTCTTAGGTTACACAACAAGTAGTTCTGAGATTGGAGGTGTAAAAACAAGTCAGGGAAATTTTGGATTAAACTTAAATCCTAACACTATCCGTTTAGGTGTATCTGTATTGTTTTAATCTATTTATTTAATTCTTCGAGAAGCCGCTCACAATTTAGTGAGCGGCTTTTTGTTTTTAAGCTTTGCGCTCTAACACCGCAATATAAAAACCGTCGTTACCTGTAATGTGCGGTAACAAAGTCTGCTCAGTGAGCAAAGCAAACTCTTCGTTGTTTGTTAAAAAATTTTCCACTTGCCGTTCATTCTCTTGAGGCAGAATGGAACAGGTTGCATAAACCATTCTTCCACCCTTACGAAGGACCTTACTGTAGGTTTGTAATATTTCTGCTTGCTCCTTTGTAATGCGATCGATAAAATCTTGATCGAGTTTCCATTTAGCATCAGGGTTTCGCTTCAAAACACCCAATCCACTGCATGGTGCATCAATTAATAAAGCATCGGCTCCATCTTTTAAGCGCTTAATTGTCTTTGCTATTATTAGTCTTGTTTCAACATTATGTGCTCCCGCACGGCGTGCTCTGCGCTTTAACTCTTTCAACTTCCATTCATATATATCCAATGCTATAAGTTGTCCTTTGTTTTGCATAAGTGCTGCTAAATGCAATGTTTTACCCCCCGCCCCTGCGCAAACATCCATTACGCGCATGCCAGGTTTGGGCGCTAAGGCCTTCGCGACAAGCTGTGAAGAAATGTCTTGGACTTCAAACCACCCATCTTGAAAGGCGGCAGTTCTAAATAAATTTTTCCGTTGCTTGATTTGTACCGCATTCTCTTGCCCTGAAACACTTACCGCTTCTATCCCCTCAACTTCTAGCGAATTAATTACATTTTCTGAAGTCGTTTTAAGTGTATTAACTCTCAAATAAACCTCGGCCTGTTCATTTAAAGCAGCCAAAATTTCAACCGTATCATTTCCATAGTCTTTTTCAATAAGTCCAAACAACCAATCCGGTACTGATTGTTCTATTGCTGGGTTATCTATTTTCTTTGAGAATCTATCTTCAATTTTGCGAAAATCAATGCCCTTAAACTCATCAAAAAGTGGGACTTCATATTCTTTGGTAAGTAGATATACCGCGATCAAATTGTAAATGTTTGTGCGTTTTACTTCCTCATCCATAAAAAAAGCCAGCTTTCGCTTCCACCTTATAATATCATAGAAAGATTCTGCTACAAAGGCCCTGTCTTTACTTCCCCATTTTTTATTTGCCTTCAGGGTTTTTTCGATGACCTTATCTGCATATTTATCGCTAAAAAATGCCTCACTCAGCGCTTGTCTTAAGCCAATAATTAATACTCGATGTAGTCTCATAAATTAAAATTTGAAGATCAACAGGGTTCTCGCTGGAGAGGCGCTATTGAGAGGTGTTTTGGCCTGAGTAAGGATTTAAATGCAAACTGGAAACCCTTCCTGGATTATTGGATTTAAAATTATACGTGTATAGCCCTGTCTTCTGTAGCAGCAAGGCAGGCTTCTTTAAATGCTTCACTGTAGGTAGGGTGTGGATGACTCATACGGCAGACATCTTCCGCGCTTGCTCGATATTCCATAGCTACAACCCCTTCCATAATTAAATCGGCTGCTCGTGCACCCACTATATGAACACCTAAGATTTCATCTGTCTTTTCGTCCGCTAGAATTTTTACAAAGCCATCGATATCCATACTCGCTCGCGCTCTTCCCAATGCACGATAAGGGAATTTACCAGTCTTATATGCTGTTTTTGCTTCTTTCAATTCTTCTTCGGTAGCACCCACTCCTGCTGCCTCTGGCCAAGTGTAACAAACACCAGGAATCATATTATAATGAATATGTGGTTTTTGTCCAGCCATTACTTCAGCTACAAAAGCACCTTCTTCCTCCGCCTTGTGCGCTAGCATCGCTCCCTTTACCACATCACCTATAGCATAAACGCCCGGCACCTTTGTTTGCAATTGACCATCTGTTTCAATGCGGCCTCGGTCGTCCGTTTCAATTCCAATGTTTTCCAGACCTAAGCCTTCTGTGTAAGGTTTTCGCCCGACAGCAACTAGGCAATAATCACCCTTAAACTCGACTTCTTCGCCTTTTTTGTTTTCGGCCTTAACAGTAACAGTTTTCCCCTTTACGTTAACCTTGCTTACCTTGGTACTTAACTCAAACTTCATTCCTTGCTTCGCAAAAATTCTTTTTAAATCTTTACTGATGTCTCCATCCATTCCCGGTGTTAATCGATTGGCGTATTCCACAACCGTGACTTGGGACCCTAAGCGCAAATACACAGAACCCATTTCTAAACCTATAATTCCGCCGCCAATAATTAAAAGGTGCTTAGGTACTTCAGGCAATTTTAATGCTTCCGTTGAGGTAATTACCCTTTTCTTGTCAATTTTAGCAAAAGGCAATTGGATGGGCTTCGATCCCGTAGCGATAATTATCTTTTCTGCAGTAATTTCATCCTTGCCGTTAATCAGTATCGTCTTCTTATCTTTAAATGATCCCACACCAATTAGCACCTCTACTTTATTCTTCTTCATTAAGAATTCAATGCCTTCGCAAGTTTGCTTGACCACGTTATCTTTACGTGCTATCATTTTAGAAAAATCTAAGCTTGCTTCGTTCACGTTAATTCCATGTTCTGCAAATTCATGATTCATCTTGTGGTAGTGCTCTGAGCTGTCCAACAAAGCTTTACTAGGTATACAGCCAACATTTAAACATGTCCCACCTAAAGTATTATATTTTTCAATAATCGCTGTTTTGAATCCAAGCTGGGCACAACGAATAGCGGCAACATACCCACCAGGACCAGAGCCAATAATTGCAACATCGTATTTTGACATAAATCTTTCTTTTAATATTCAACAACAAAAGTAAAAGTAAATAACCACTTTTAGCTAAAGTATTCAGAAAAAGAACACCGTTCAAGGCAACTTGGTTCTGTTAAAACTTCTCCGTAAAAAGAATAATTTTTAAGCGGTTGTTATTTTTGCAGGTATCTCTACAATCCATGCACCCTTAGCTCTCGCCTTTATTCCAGTTATTACTTGGTTTAGTTTTAAGTACTTGCGAAATTTACACTGATTATCAACAACTTACAAGGGTTCAGAAAAAAAACAATGCATCTCTATTGTTTGGAAGCCCTAATAAGCTTATCTTTGCAATCCGATTTTTTAGCCAACTTCGCTTTGAAGCGATAATTTAACTGAAAATCAGCAACTTATAACAAAAGAAAATTAAAAACGTGAATACATCAAGTTACAAAACTAAGTTTGCAAATGCACAAACTCACCAAAGAGAGTGGTTTGTTGTAGATGCCACAAACAAAACCTTGGGTAGAATGTGCACTGAGATTGCAACCATTCTTAAAGGAAAACACAAAGCCTCTTACACTCCGCATTTTGATGCTGGCGACAACGTAATTGTTTTAAACGCTGATAAAATTCATTTATCAGGAAACAAGTGGGATCAGAAAACCTACCTGCGTTATACGGGCTATCCAGGCGGTCAACGTAAGGTTATTGCCAAAGATTTGAATAAAAAGAAGCCTATTGCTATTGTTGAGAACGCAGTAAGAGGTATGCTTCCAAAAAACAGGTTGGGTAGAGCAATGTTTAGAAAATTATTTGTTTACGAAGGAAGCGAGCATCCACATACGGCTCAAAAACCTCAAACATTAAGTTAAAATTATGGAAAAGAATATAGCGATAGGAAGACGTAAGGCTTCCGTAGCAAGAGTTTTTATCAGCAAAGGTAAAGGTAAAGTAACCGTAAATGGTAAAGATTTAAAAGACTACTTCTCGGTAGACTTTTTGCAAAACAAAGTATTAGAGCCATTAGTGGCAACTGAAAACACTAAGAGTTTTGACTTCGCAGTAAACGTTGCAGGTGGCGGCATCAAGGGCCAGGCTGAAGCAATACAGTTGGGTATTTCTAGAGCGCTCTTATTGGTAGACGAAGAATTTCGAATAGCACTTAAGCCTCTTAGAATGCTTACAAGAGATGCAAGGGTAGTAGAGCGTAAGAAGCCTGGCTTCAGAAAAGCACGTAAGAAAGAACAATTTAGTAAGCGTTAATATTTTAAGGCAAGTACAAGAAATTTAAGCATGGAAAGAATAGATCAAAAAGAATTGTTGAAGGCCGGTGTTCATTTTGGACACTTAAAAAGAAAGTGGAACCCGAAAATGTTGCAATACATTTTTATGGAGAAAAAAGGAATTCACTTAATTGACCTGAACAAAACATCAGATAAATTATTAGAAGCAGCTGCTGCAATGAAACAAATTACCGCCTCAGGTAGAAAAATTATGTTTGTTGCTACTAAAAAGCAAGCTAAAGAAACTGTTAAAGAAATTTCAAAAAGCATCAATATGCCTTTCGTGACTGAGAGATGGTTAGGGGGAATGTTAACTAATTTTGGTACAATCAGGAAGTCAATCAAGAAAATGCAAACTATTGAGAAAATCTTAGCAGATACAAGCGCTACAGGTTTGACAAAAAAAGAGCGTTTGATGATGACTCGTCAAAGGGAAAAACTGAACACGGTATTAGGCGGTATTGAGCAATTAAATCGCCTACCTGCAGCAATATTTGTGGTGGACATCAATCACGAGCATATTGCGATTAAAGAAGCTAAAAAGCTGGGTATTAGAACGTTTGGAATGGTAGATACCAACTCTAATCCTAACTTGGTAGATTTTGCTATCCCGGCTAATGATGATGCTTCAAAATCAATTGAAATAATCACCAACTATCTTGCAGAAGCAGTTAGAGAAGGTTTGACTGAGCGTCAGACTATGAAAGACAAGGAAAAAGTAGAGGAAGCGAAAACTGAAGAGGCAGAAACTGCAACGGAGGAGACCGCTGAAACGAAGTAAAGAAATGGCGTAATCGCGCCCATCCAAAATAAAAACGGTCGGGCTAATGCTTGACCGTTTTTCATTAATATGTATTAACAATAAAAAATAAAAACATGGCTATTACTGCTCAACAAGTAAAAGAATTAAGAGACTCGACCGGTGCGGGTTTAATGGATTGTAAAAAAGCTTTAGCTGAATCTAATGGAGACATGCAAGGCGCTATTGACCACCTAAGAAAGAAGGGTGCAAAAGTTGCTGAACTGCGGTCAGGAAGGGACGCTAATGAAGGCGCTGTTATTGCAAAGACATCTGCCGATAACGCTAAAGGGGTTATCGTACACCTAGCTTGTGAAACAGACTTCGTTGCGAAAAACGATGAGTTTGTTCAGTTCGCAACTGAATTAGCTGAACTTGCTTTAGCTGAAAACGTTGAATCTAAAGAAGAATTAGAGGCCCTAATTATCGACGGGGTAAGTGTAAAAGATAAAATAACTGAAAAAGTAGGTTCTATCGGTGAAAATATTTCTATTAGTAATTTTTCTTTAATGATTGGTGAAAATATTTCATCTTACATTCATGCTGGAAACAAAATTGGTGTATTAGTTTCATACCAATCAGCGAAAGAAGATGCTGCTAACTTCTTTAAGGGAGTCTCTATGCACATTGCAGCTATGAATCCTAAGATTTTAAGTTACACCGAATTTGATGCAGACTTTATCACTAAGGAAACAGAAGCATTCAAGAGTCAAATTGAAAAAGAAAATGAAGAAAGAGTGCGTCTAGGTAAACACCTTAAAAATGTTCCTCAATTCGTAAGTATGGTTCAGTTAACTGAAGGTGTAATGGCAAAAGTGGAAGACGACATTAAAGCACAGCTAGCGGCTGAGGGTAAGCCTGAAAAAATCTGGCATAACATTGTCCCAGGTAAATTAGATCGTTTTATTGCTGACAACACCTTGCTTGACCAAGAATACTGTTTACTTGATCAATTCTTTGCTTTAAATACTGACATGAAGGTTGGTGCAGCCATCAAAGATTTTAGCGACGACGCAGACATTGTTGCTTTCAAAAGAATAGAATTAGGAGACTAATATCAATTTAAATCTAAAAAAAAGCTGCTTCAACAACTTGAAGCGGCTTTTTTTATATCAATTATTGACGAAAAGGATTATTTTAGTGTCAAATTTGAAAATGAAACTAAAACGAGTATTATTAAAATTAAGCGGTGAAAGTCTGATGGGTGGCAAGAAATTCGGTATTGACCCTAGCGTTGTTATACAATATGCAAAGGACATCAAGGAGGCCACCGACATGGGTTTTGAAATAGCAATCGTCATCGGCGGTGGAAACATCTTTCGAGGATTGCAAGCTAAAGACAACGGAATCGACCGAGTTTCTGGAGATTATATGGGAATGTTGGCAACGGTTATTAATGGCGTTGCCCTACAAAACGGCCTAGAGACAGCTGGAATATATACCCGCCTAGTTTCTGCCATAGAAATGAAGGAGGTTGCTGAAACCTACATCAGAAGAAGGGCTACCCGTCATCTTGAAAAAGGTCGTGTAGTAATATTTGTAGCTGGTACAGGAAGCCCTTATTTCACAACCGACTCTGCAGCAGCATTAAGAGCTTCAGAAATTAACGCAGATGCCGTCATTAAGGGAACTAGAGTAGACGGCATTTACACCGCCGACCCAGAGAAAGACCCAAGTGCCACTAAATATGACCAGCTTAGTTTTGAAGATGCCCTTAAGCAAAAGTTGAACATTATGGATACTACAGCATTTACTTTGTGTCAAGAAAATAATGTTCCCATATTAGTGTTTAATATGGACACCCCTGGAAATTTAGCGCGCCTTTTAAAGGGAGAAAAAATTGGCACAGTTGTTTCTAATTAATAAATAAAATAAATACTTATGCAAGAAGAAATTGAAATGATGTTGGATGAGGCGAGAGACTCTATGGATAAAGCAATCGAACATCTTATCAATCAACTTACTAAAATTAGAGCGGGAAAAGCAAGTCCCTCTATGTTGGGTAGTGTGATGGTTGAGGCTTACGGTGTTTTATCTCCACTTAATCAACTTGCTGGTGTAACCACCCCAGATGGAAGAACACTAGCTATTCAGCCTTTCGACAAATCAACATTACAAGATATTGAAAAGGGTATACTTCAAGCCAACATTGGGCTTACCCCTCAAAATGATGGCGAATTCATTCGATTAAATATTCCCCCATTGACAGAAGAAAGAAGAAAAGAAATGGTAAAACAAACCAAAGTAGAAGCGGAAGATGCTAAAATATCTTTGCGTTCAGCAAGAAAAGATGCGATGGATTTTATCAAATCTCTTGAAAAAGATGGTTTAAGCGAGGACCTCGCAAAAAATGCTGAGGAAGACGTTCAAAAAGTAGTTAACGATTACTCTTCTAAGGTTGACACTGTCATAAGCAATAAAGAGAGTGAAATCATGACGGTTTAATTAATTTGTATATTCTAGATATAAAAAAAGCCCCTTTAACTTGGGGCTTTTTTTATGCGCATTTTTTATTCTACTGTTCCCAATCGCTTCAGAACCTTTCCATGTTCAATAAGAGCACTCGCCATTGTTGGAATGTTGTTATAAACCACGCCGTACTCCTTCGCAGTTTGCTCTACTATTTTAGAGAGCTTCTTGTAGTGTACGTGACAAATATTTGGAAATAAGTGATGCTCAACTTGGAAATTAAGCCCGCCGATATACCAAGAAACCAGCCAATTGTTACGTGCAAAATCAGTTGTAGTTTCCAACTGGTGAATAACCCAATTTTCTTCTATACTGTTATCTACAATATTTAATCTATTCATGGTTTTAGGCATCACGTGGGCTAACTGAAAAGTAGTTGCCAAAGTTGCACCAGTGACATAATGCATAAGCACAAAGCCCAAAACCACCTGCCACCATGTAAAAGGTAAAAACATGATTGGTAGAACCAGCATGTATGTATAATAAAACATCTTGATCCCTACCATAATGGAATACTCCTTCCAGAATTTTCGTGAACGCCCTTTATTTAAGTTCTTTTTTCTAAATTCTACCATTTGAAAAAAGTCTTTTATTGTCATCCACGGAAGCGTCATTAATCCATATAAAAACCAGGCATAAATATGTTGGTATTTATGAATTTTATAGCGCTTTTGCTCTGGTGATAAACGCAAGACCGCACCCGCCTTGATGTCTTGGTCTAAGCCATCGATGTTGGTATAAGTGTGATGTAAAACATTGTGTTGCATTTTCCAATTGGTAGCATTTCCCCCCACCAAATCTATAAACCGGCCAATTATTCTGTTGACTGTTTTATTCTTGGAGTATGCCCCGTGATTGGCATCATGCATTACCGACATTCCAATACCACTGACCCCGATTCCCATAACAACCCACATCAAGTAGTGAATCCAAATACTGCTTATTAAACCAGACATCATAAAGCCGTATGGCACCACGAGAATAGCTACCATGCATACAGACTTGAACACCATTGAAAAATTGGCTTGTTTGGAAATGCCTTTTTCCTTAAAATATTGATTAACGCGATGCTTTAATTCTTTAACGAATTCTGCATTCTTCTCGCGTGAAAATTGTATCGTTTGAATATTCATTTTGCGTTCGTTTGGTATATCAAATATAGTATGAAAAAAAATAGTGTAGAATTAAGCCGTCATAAATCTACACACACATAACGTATAAAACCTAGTTAATTGTTTAGAGACAGCCATCATCTGCAAAACTATAGTAACCCGAGTCAGCCACAATAAGGTGATCTAGCAACTGGATATCTAATAGTTTGCTCGCGTTCTTAATCTTTTGGGTAAGTTGGATGTCCGCCCTCGAAGGTTTAAGGGTTCCCGATGGGTGATTGTGAGCTATAACGATGGCTGTAGCCAGGCGCTCAATGGCCTCTTTGAATAAAATGCGCACATCCACGACGGTTGCCGTCAAACCGCCCGAACTAATCCGCTCTTTACCAATTATTTTGTTTCGATGATTTAGAAAAATCACCCAGAATTCTTCAGTGATTAAGTCGCTCATGTCGCTCAGTAACAGGATATAAATATCCTTACTCGACGTAATAATATTTACTTTTGGATGATCTTCAGCTTGCCTTCTCCTTCCTAGCTCCATAGAGGCGACTACACGGATTGCTTTAGCCTCTCCCATACCCTTGAAGCGCATAAGGTCATTGATGTTTAGTTTTCCCAGCTGTACCAAGTCGTGATGCACATAGTGTAAAATTTGCTCACTTAAACCCACAGCACTTGTCTGTGGTGTGCCGCTTCCAACAAGGATAGCCAAAAGCTCCTTATTGGATAGTGAAGATTTCCCTTTTAGTATTAATTTTTCTCTTGGTCGCTCCTCTTCCTGCCAAGAAGTAATTGGGTTTCTTAAATCAGTTTGCACAATATAAATGTAGCTTAGAACTTACAAATATCAAAAGCAGTGGCTCATTGAAAAGAGCTTATGGCTAAAGAGAGTAAATGTGTTTTTTAAAAGGGGCAAGGCAGCATTATTCCTTTGCGTAAACCAGTTTGTTCACATACATTTTTTCCGGCGTATAAGCCTTTAAAACATAGATGCCTTTGGGTATATTATTCAAATGAAGGTGGTTGAGATTGGTGTGCCATATTTGAATCAATCGCCCTTGCATATCATACATTTCTACTTGGTCAAGGTCCTTTACATTTTTCAGGTTAATGTGACTTAATTTTGTGGGGTTTGGAAAAAGAGAAAGCGCCTCTATTGTTCGTTCTTGAAGGCCGACACTTTTATCGTAAACGCGGATGCTTGTATCCACACCGCATCCATCTAAATAATTTCCATTTACATCAATTAAGGTGACATCGCTTATTCTGAAATCCATGTTGCTGAAGCCCTGCGCAATGGGTATGACTACATCTTCCATTGTCCATATTCCATCGAGTAAAAACCCCCCCCCTCCGTTTCTGTTTTCTTGATCAATGCCCACAACTCCAACAGCCAGCCTTCCTTGTCCTTCTTTATAAAAACGTTGAATATAGTCCCCATTTTCCGTCCCAAACCATGTCGACCCTCCCTGGGTGGATATACCGCCTGAACCAACGAAAATTTGATCATAATCGATGATAAATGTTAGCCCATAAATTGCCTGGTTAATATCGGTAGTTAAGTCCAATCCTATTTGAATCTCAATCGGTTCATCTTCTTTGACAAAGGACGGGAATTGAATAAACATCGGATAATCACAGTCTGAATTTGTGCTTTTCTCACTATAATGAATAGATGAGTAGTTTTCAAAAATCGCATCCACATCGAGAGAATTTATCTGTCCATCGCCATTACAATCCGCATGCTTCTTATCTACCCCATTGGCCAGTGTATCTTGGCTGCTTGTAGCTTCTTGCCCAATCCAAGCCGTCGAAATTTGCAATCTATCACTAACTTGGTCGTTGTATTTTAAACCTATGGGAAGTATGTCGGTCATGTTAACTAATTTATTGTGATCAGCATCTCCTGGGTACACTAGATCGGCTTTAGGTTTTTGAAATATTAAATTACTCCACCTGTCCGCCGTTTGAATATTATATATTTCGCTGCCACTTACTAGGTCATAGGTGGATAAAAAATGTTGCAGCGAACCGCCCACGTTACCTTCTGACTTCGCCAATATAAGGTGGCCGTTATCCGAATCAACAACCAGTGCATTTTTATCATAGATACATGTCGGGCAAGATGGCAGAGCTGCAATAGTGTCAAATTGATTCGCCCCTGTATTTAACTGTAGTAAAAAGTGTTCTTGAAAATCATTCTTAGCTATAGCATACACACCCCACTGCGGATCCGCAACCAAGTAATAGTATTCAAAGGGTAAAACTGTTGATTCCGTAACATTAAGGCTCGTGGCACTCAGCGTGTACATCACTGCATCACCAAAGATATCTCTTGAGCTCAAGTAGATACTGTTTTGAAAATAAACTTGACTTAAGCTACCTAAGTCTGAAAGCGCTGAAAGTGGAAGGCTAGACAGCATAGGTCCACTATTTGGCATTAATATATTTACCGCTTTATTCGCGAAATCAAATGCATAGTATAAAGAATCCACTAATGGGTTAACACACATGGAGGAGATTCCTGTTTGATAAGTAAAAAGATTAGACGTACCACTATAGTTGGACAAATAAACCGAAGGGAGTAAGTATTCATTAAGATAGCTCAACATTTGAAAACTGGTATCAGCATATAGCACTTTATTGTTGACATTAAAATAGCTATATGGGCCTCCTAAAGTAAAGCTCGATGAGAAGGTTTCAACCTCCACACTTCCGCCGCTTTGTTGATTTAATGCGGCCTGAGTCAGTATGCCTTGTGTTTCTTCTTTTAAACCATACAAATGGTGTATATGCGTGCCTGTTTGAGCATAAGTCAAACCCACTAAACCTAAAACAAGCATGCACAATTTCCTCATAACTTACGTTTTTACTTTGTAAACATAAAAATAAAAACCTGTATTAATTGGTTCAAATTTTATATCTTGTGGTGTTTTCACAAACCACTAAAAAACTTATCTTGTTGATTTTAAGAGCTTTAAGTTTAAATTAATGATTTTTTTGTAAATGCGCAACAGTAAGCTCACCCAGGTTATTGCAAGTCTAAGCGACAAAGAACTAAAAGACTTTGAAAAGTACTTATTATACCAAACCGATGCTTCTGCAAACACCTTCAGGCTCTTTCAAATATACAAAAGCGCCCTTCCCAATTTATTAAAGAGTAGTTTAAGTAAGCGGGCTGTTTTTAAAGAGCTTTTTGGTTCAAGCGAATACAAGGATGTTAAAGTTAGGGAGCAAATGTCTGCATTACTCAAGTTAACTGAATCATACCTAATCCTACAAGAACTGCAAAAAAAGGAGTTTTATAGGCACTTAGCCTTGCTAAAACAATATAGGAAGCGCAATATTGGGAATCTCTTCCAACAACAAGAAAAAGTCGTTCAACTGTCCGTTGATAGTGACCCATACTTAAATATAGAAACCTACAGGCGTTCTTATCTTTTAGCTGATGAACAAAACAACTTTTTTGAGCAACAGCAAAATATTACTCACGATGAATCCATTGGGTTAAAAAATAAAAGTTTTGATGCCTATTATTTTAGTGCCAAGCTTCGCACTTTATGTGAATTAATAAATAGGGAGAAAATTTTAAGCACAAAACATGAAAAACCATTAGAATCAACTGTGGTTGAGATCATTGCTAAGCATAAAAAGGTTTACCTTGATACACCCGCCATTCATAGCTATTATGAAATATTCAAGCTGCTAAAATCTGATAGCGATACGAAGCAGTTTACCCAAACCCTTAACACCTTAAATAGTTATCAAAAATCTTTTACCGATAGAGAGTTAAAGTCAATGTATGCCTACCTTTCCAATTATTGTATTCAGCAAGTAAATAGCGGTAAAGCAGCCTTTACTTCAATTCTATTTGATATGCAAAAACTGCTATTACTGAATAAAATATTGCTAGAAAATGGAATGTTAACACATATTAGCTATCGAAACATTGTGGCCATCGGAATTAAGCTTGATGAATATGTGTGGGTTGAAAAATTTATTGAAGATTATAGGTCTTCGGTAGCAGAATTGCATCAAGAAAATGCCTACAACTTAAGCCGGTCTAACCTTCTTTATGCAAAGGGCAATTACCCCGACACTGTCTACCTGCTAAACCAAGTAGATTTTACCGACGTATACTACGCTTGTGCGGCTAAATTTACCTTGTTAAAGGCTTATTATGCCATGAGCGAATTAGAGACCTTAGATTACTTTGTTTCCTCATTTCAACTTTACTTAAAACGGAACAAGGAGATTGCTGTTAATTTTAAAAAGAGCAGCGAGACATTCCTGCGGTTCTTTAAGAAGTTGTTGATTATAAAAAAGCAGCATGATTATAAACAAAAGGATTGGTTGGAGAAAAAAATCACGGATTTGACCCTTGGAGTTAAAAAAGAAAAAACATTAGCAAACAAAACTTGGTTATTACAAGAAATAAATAAGGTAAAACAATAAGCCTTTATTGCATATATTGGCATCAATTATAATTTGAAATAGATGATGAAGGAGAAAAAAAATGTTGTTATTGCGGGAGCTGGATTAGTTGGCGCTATGTGGGCTTGTTATATGGCAAAGCGCGGACATCACGTGCGTGTATTTGAAAGACGTGGAGATATGAGAAGGCAAGAAGTGGCCGCTGGCCGATCAATAAATCTTGCTCTGAGCACCCGCGGGTGGAATGCTCTAGCAAAAATAGGAATGAAAGAAACTCTCGAGAAAATAGCTATTCCCATGAATGGAAGAATGATTCATCAAGAGGATGGTACTACTAATTTTCAAGCGTATGGTAAAGAGGGGCAAGCAATTTATTCTATTTCTCGTGGTGATTTAAATATTGCTCTTATGAATAAGGCTGACACAAGTAAAAACGTAAGCTTCACTTTTTATGAAAAAACGATCGACTTAGATTTAAAAAAGAACATTATCCATTTTCAAAATACAAAAACCGGCAGCGAAAGCACCATCTCTCCAGATTTGATTTTTGGTGCCGACGGCGCCTTCTCTGCGGTGCGCTCTACCCTGCAAAAAACCAACATGTTTAATTACTCTCAACAATACTTAGAGCATGGGTATAAAGAGTTGACTATTCCCGCCGACAAAGACAACAACCATCGCTTGGATAAAAACGCCTTGCACATATGGCCGAGAAAAAGCTTTATGCTAATTGCGCTACCAAATTTAGACGGAAGTTTTACTGTCACATTGTTTCTTAAGTTTAAAGGTGTAGATGGGTTTGATGATTTAGATACCGAAGACAAAATCACTTCATTTTTTTCAAAAAATTTTCCATCGGCAATCAAGCATATGCCAGATTTAATTAAAGATTTTCATGAAAACCCCTCTTCTTCTTTGGTCACTGTTCGCTGTAGCCCTTGGCATTATAAAAATGTATGTCTTATGGGTGATTCCGCTCATGCAATTGTTCCTTTTTATGGTCAGGGCATGAATGCTGCTTTTGAAGACTGCTTTGTTTTAGATGAGATAATTGACAGACACATTTTAGACGATTGGAACTCAGTGCTAGAAGAATATACTCGAAATCACGCCAAAAATGGTGCTGCTATTGCGGAGCTTGCGCTTAGAAATTTTATTGAAATGCGTGACGCGACAGCAGATGATAAATTTCTACTGCGTAAAAAGTTAGAATTACACCTTATGAAAACCTTCCCAGGAAGATACCTATCGCAATATCAAATGGTTACTTTCTCCAATATTCCATACAGCACAGCCTTATCCAAAGGAGACGCCCAAACCGCTTTTGCTGAAAATCTAATTGGTGAATTCCCAGAACCCTCCTCTTGGACCGGTCCCGCGTTTATTAAAAAAGTAGAAGCGTGGCTAAACCAAACACCTTAAATGGATTACCAATGGACATATCAGGCTGCAGACCAAAGTGTGGTAGATGCTTTGCATGATGAGTTAAAGATTAATTCTGTGCTGTGTGAACTTCTCGTAAAACGAAAGATTAAGAGCTACGCAGCTGCGAAGTGTTTTTTTCGGCCAAGCCTTGATGAGTTGCACCCCCCGTTTCTTATGGCCAACATGGACAAGGCTGTAGCACGCATTGAAAGGGCCATGAAAGATGAAGAAAAAATTCTTATTTATGGTGACTACGACGTCGACGGCACCACTTCGGTCTCTTTATGCTATCTGTTTTTTAAACAATTTTACGCAAAATTAGACTATTATGTTCCGGACAGAAGTAAAGAAGGGTATGGCATTTCCTTGGAAGGCATCAATTATGCAGCTGAAAATCAGTGCACTTTAATTATTGCTTTAGATTGTGGTATCAAAGCACTAGACAAAGTTGTTTATGCCAATGAGCGAAAAATTGATTTTATCATTTGTGACCACCACACACCCGGCGCCGAGTTGCCAAAAGCACATGCTATATTAAATCCCAAACAACAAGAATGCGCATATCCTTACAAAGATTTATCGGGTTGTGGTATTGGTTTTAAGTTGTGTCAAGCATACGCAGAAAAGAACTTTATTAAAAAGGAAAAACTCTATCAATTTTTAGATTTGGTGTGTATTAGTATTGCTTGCGATATTGTTCCTATTACGGGAGAAAATCGGATACTAGCTAAATTTGGTTTAGATCAACTTAACGAAAAACCCTCTTTAGGCGTAGGAAAGTTAATTGCCTTGATAGATCTTGGAGGCAACTTCACTATCAGCGATGTTGTTTTTAAGATTGGGCCCCGAATTAATGCCGCAGGAAGAATCTCTCATGCAAAATCTGCCGTTCAGGTGTTGATTGGTGAAGAAGAGGGGGTGGTTTTGCAATCCAACAACGAAGAGCGTCAGCAATTGGATAAAAGTATTACTGAAAGCGCACTCAATTATTTAGATAGCATAGAAAGCATCAAATTAGTCACTAATGTTTTATTTAACCCCACCTGGCATAAAGGTGTTGTGGGAATTGTTGCTTCTCGTATAATAGAACATCACTACAAGCCTACTGTGGTGCTCTGTGAAAGCAATGGAAATTTAACTGGATCTGCGCGTTCAGTAAAGGGGTTTAATGTTTATGAGCCCTTGGAAGCTTGCTCAGATTTAATGATAAGTTTTGGAGGACACGCTTACGCTGCTGGGCTTACGCTTCCACCAGAAAACCTTGAGGAGTTTAAGCGCCGATTTAATGCAGAAGTTGCACAACGGATAAATCCCGAAGACCTTGTCCCCAAAATATCAATTGATATATTATTGAACCTTG
>MDTC01098313.1_pt1 | contig 23295 bp, 24 predicted proteins | sample 811181 | NCBI WGS metagenome assembly MDTC01 (sample SAMN05326644, study PRJNA326480) | marine metagenome | isolation source: seawater | place: Pacific Ocean: North | collected 2011 | reverse complement strand
CCCAAATTTTATGAAATTTATTGAAATACGATTAAGCTTTTTGCAGGTTTACTGCGGAAGGACCTTTTTCGCCGTTCTCAACTTCAAATGTCAGTTCGTCACCTTCGTTTAGATACTTAAGACCAGCATCTCTAACTGCAGTGTGATGAACGAAAACATCTTTTTCTTTATCCTCACGTTCAATAAAACCGTAACCTTTTTTTCCATTGAACCATTTCACTTTACCTTTAAGACTCATTTAAACGTTCCTTAGTTATTATTTATGTATTGTAAATATATCTACAATGAAACTTCTATAATAGATTTGAAATAGATATGTCAAGTTTAAATATGGCTTTATTATAAACAAAATATGGTGGACTGTCTGGGATTCGAACCCAGGACCTATCGCTTAAGAGGCGACCGCTCTAACCAGCTGAGCTAACAGTCCATCTTTTTATATAATTAGTATATATCTTTTGGAAACTAATAGAAGTGTTCTAGGTGTGAAGATAGTGAGGCGATAAAATATAGTATAGGATTATTTTGGGATGAAAAAAGTTTTAGTCTTAGTTTTTTTAAGTTTGAAGTTATGCAATACAGGATTTGCTGAATCTTATTATTTTAAGGAATGTAAAATAAATGAAAAAATTTTTACAAGTTATTCGATAAATCTGAGCAAAGGTGAAGTTCAAGTAAGTATAAAAAAAAATGATGAATTGGTTCAAGAATTAACAGATAAAATACAATTAGTTACAAAAGATCAAATTACTAGCAAAATAATAAAAAGTGCATCAGGTAAAGATAATTATTTCCAATATTATTTAAATGCAAATTCTAAATCAGTTACCAAACAAATATATAAAAAAGAAGGTGGTTTCTATAAATTATCTGGTCCTATAAGACAAAGTTATTGCTCAGATGTTAAAGCAGATTGGGATAAAAATAAAAATGAAAACAAGAAAATTAGCAAGAATCAGGAATTAATTTCAGAGACACAGAAAAAATTATTAAAGAAACAAAGTTCCTTAACAAAATGTCAAGGAGGCACTCATGATAAATGGACAAATTGTCAAGGTGCTTATATTGCTCAGGACGGAATCAAATACATTGGTCAATTTAAAGATGGAAAAATTCTAGAGGGAACAGCCATATATCCTGGTGGAGCAAAATATATTGGAAAATTTAATTTGAACAAACCTAACGGACAAGGAACTTTCTTATATTCTGATGGATCAAAACATTTTGGAGAATGGAAAGATGGTAAAGGTCATGGACAAGGTATCAAAACATGGCAAGATGGAAAAGAATACGCTGGAGCATTCAAAAATGATAAGCCACACGGTGAAGGAACTTTTAAATATCCCGACGGATCAAAATACGTTGGGGAACATAAAGATGGCAAACGACACGGACAGGGAACTTTAACATATTCTGATGGAAGAACTTATATAGGTCAATTTGTAGCTAATTTAGAACATGGAAAAGGGCTTTGCATGAATCAAGACGGATTAAGTATTGATTGCAAAATATTAAAAATGGAAAATAAGACTGATTCTTCAGGGAAAGACAGACGTAATATTTCAATTGAAGCAAAGAAATGGGTCAAGCTTAATGAATATGAGTCTATTTCAGGAAAAGGGAAAAAAATTATAAATAAATTAGAAAACGATTTCGACGCAAGAGCGTTTGAACTTTGTTCATCAACCAGTAATTTTAATATACTAGAAAAAAAAATAATATTGTTAGAAATAGACGAAACACCGGCTTTTGGTTTAGAACCTAAAGTTCAACTAGGTATTGATGGTGTTGTAGAATGTGAATAGCTCTGAAAGACATAACGACCAGGGGCGGAATTGAACCACCGACATAAATCTTTAATCTTTTTAGGATTCTAGCTCCGTTAGCTTAGCTATAAAGATCAAGACTTTTAAATTCTAAATGCAAATAAAATCACTATGAGTGCGCTCATAGTACACACAAGAAATATGGTGTAAGATTAATGCGAGATGAAAAAACTATCTTTATGTGTATTTCTAGTTTCATAAATGTCTTTTAGAACTTTAAAAAACTACATAAATAAAAAGATGAGGATGGATCATATTTATCAACCCGTGATGTTGATTGAGTTATTAAAAAATAAAGAGACAGGTTTTATTGATCTAAGCCTTAATAAAACGAATGAAAAGACTATAAAAGTATGTAAAGCTTTTCTTCCAAAGTACACTAAATCCACTGTGTCGAAATATTTTAAATGCTCTTATAATCTTTTTTCTTCTGTTGTAATTATCGACATACTTAACTGCTTTTTTTCTTAATTCATAAAAACGTTCTTTAGGTATATGTTTTGTAAAACAATTCAAAGGACTTTGATGATTATATATTGCTAAATCAAATTCACTCTCAATAATGCCTTTATCTTTACACTCGTTATAAATATCGGAACCTGGATAAGGTGTAAAAATACTAAAGACTATGCTGTCTGGTTTGAGTTTAGGAATAAAATCCATGGTATCCTTGAAAGTTTCTTCAGTTTCTGAAGGAAAGCCAATCATTATAAAAGCATGAGATTCGATACCATGTTTTTGAAGATTTCGCATTGCTTGAATACATTCATCGGTAGTTTGAGTTTTTTTTATCTTTTTTAATATTTCATTATTACCAGATTCAATTCCAACAAATACAGCTACGCAACCCCCATGTTTCATGTCTTTAACCACGTCTTCGTCTTTAGCAAGCTGAACTACTGTTTCACATGTATAAGTCATATTTGGAAGTTCATCATGCATTAGATTATTGATTGTTTTTATATTTTTTTTACTAATTCCAAAAGTATCGTCGTCAAAATTTACTTTATTAATACCAAACTCATTCATTTGTTTTAGTTCCGCAATAATATTTTCAGGAGATCTATATCTCACTTTTCGAGTCCACATCGATTTCGATTCACAAAAAGTACATGCATAAGGACAACCTCTAGTGGCAATAATATAACCGAATGCTTCTTTTGGATATTTGTCAAAATCCTTAAATACTTTTGGAGCATCAGTTAAAGGAAAATCTAATAAGTTCAAATTCTCAACGTACGGTCTTGGTTTAGTATTTATAATTTTACCATTATCTCTGAACACTATTCCATCAACTGAATTTAATTCTGTGTCTTTTTCAAGTGCATGCAATAATTCTACTATTGTATTTTCCCCTTCTCCAATAACTAAAAAATCGATGTTTTCACAGTTAAGAACCTTCGATCCATTCATTGTTGGATGTACACCTCCAACTAGAATTTTAATATCAGAATTAATTTCTTTTGCTATCTTTGCAATGATGGTTGCTGATATAAAATTTTGAGTTTTTGCAGAAATTCCCACAACGCTTGGATTAAATTGTTCTATTGAATTTTTTACCTCTTTCCAAATTGGTAGTGAACGACCTTTTAAAGAAGATAAATATCTTTTAAATCCTTCTCCAGATATATAATCGTTTTCTGGAACAAAAATTTTTTTCTCTATATTAAAATCTGCATTATATGTCTGTACTGACCAATCCGTGTTTTTAAGAACAGAACCAGAAAGATAACCAAGGGCCAAGGGATACTTAACTAGACAATATTGATCATGATAAAGCCTATAAAAAGGAGGTTCTATAAGCATAAGTCTACGATTATTTTTTATACTCATATTTGTTATAATTTAATTATCATTATGACTTAGCATGCGGCGATGTATTGGTTATTTAATTAAGTTTTTTAACAATATATTTTACACTTAATATTTAAAGTGTATGCCTTTTAATATATCATCGAATTCTTTTTCAATTTTATCGCCTAATCTAAACACCAGGCTTTCTAAATATTGACATTCGCCAAGTTGTCTTGATGATGAATCAGTTAAATCTATATCAAGCAAAGCTCTCATCCATCGTTCGCTCATGTCATATTTTATAAACATGGTTGCCATTTTCGTCATGTTTTTAATACGTTTCATTGTTAATGGATCAAATTTTACTGACCCTTCTCCACTGTGCCACTCAAATTCACAAGCTTTACTCAAAGAAACTCCAGCCTTCTTGGCTTTTTCCCAAAGTGAAGTTCCTGGATAAAGCATCAATGGGAAACAAGATGTCCAAGTCGTATCAGGTGGTGCCTCTCGACTTATTCTTTGGCACATTTGTATAGTTTTAATTGCATCGGTTACCGGGTCTGGACATAATCCATCTATATTAGGTAATCCAATAATAACTTCTAATTTAACTTTAACACCGTATCCTGTTATTATTTTAACTGCTTCTATAACTTGGTTTTCATCTTGAAAATGTCTATTAAATAATCTGCTCGAGTCACCGCTCGTTGTTTGGACTCCCATTGTTAACGTATCTGCTAACTCAGCTAGTGTTGCTAACGCCTCGTCAGTAGCCTTAACTACTGTTTGTGGAGTTACATTAGCATACATTGGTAATTTAATTTCTTTTTTCCACGCTTTTGTAAATTCACTCAACCATTGCGCGCCATCGGCTCCTTCATGAGTGCCATATAAAACATCATCGTCCTCAAAAGAAACTTCTTTAGTAGGATATTTTAAAAATAATTTGGCTTCTTCTATCATATTTTCTACAGGTCTGCGTGCTAGCCAATATTCCTTATAAGCTTTAGCACCATACGATTTTCGAGTAACACTAGTACAACAAAATGAACAATTATAAACACAACCAAAATGGGACATAATATATTTTCGTTCCCTATTGCCCATGCGAGGAACTTGTTCAAAATATTCTTTTAGTGCTGGCTGCATATCGCAAGGATAAGTTGGAGATCCCTTAATAAAGGTCTTAGAAGGGCTTTCTATAATTTTGTCAATAGTTTGATAAACTGGTCCCCAAATTAAATAATCTATATCCTTATTTTTTTTTATTTCATCAGGAATAGCTAAAACGTGTTTACCACCAAATACACTTTTTGCTGAAGATAGTATTTTTTTAAATTCTTTTACTAATTCTAAAGATCGTGAAAATTCTGTTGAAAGTGGCCCGAAGCATACGTAATCTGGTGCGAAGTCTTTAATTTGCCTATTAAGTTTTTCAATATTTTCATCACCATCTAACCACATTATTTTATGCTTCATTCTTAGTAGTTCGCCAGCTACAAATGCCAAACCATAAGTTATGTCATTGCCTATGTGTACTAAACTCCATTTTAACCCACTATGTTTAGATTGCATATTACCTACTCTACTATAGTTAGAAAAAAAAGTAATACATTTGTTTCATGGAAATCAGATCGCCAACACAAGCCTTTTCAGGGCTTTATTCTATGAACTTTGTTATTGGACTCGTGTAATTTAACATGGCGTTAAAGATCTAACTCAAACGTATTTGATCTTTTAAAATACTTAATAATAAAGATAGTGTGGTAGTCAAAAAATTTATACATATCTAGATAAATTGAACAGTTGGTCTTCATAAAAAGTCTTTGGCACCATTTGATAATCTTTTTAGATCTATAATTCATTACAATAATTCCATCTTATGAACTCAATGCCTCGACAATATTTACTAAATCTAGCTCGTTCGAAAGGAAAATTTTGATCTACAAAATTAATTGATTTTTTTGAATTAAATTTAAGTTCAACTATATTATAATTATCAAATGTTGAAAATTTAGAAACTTCTCTATTAACAATTCTTTTATAAGTAATTTTTTCATCCAAGGTTAGTCTGATATTTTTTATTTTATAATAGCTTCTTTTATAAGTGACATTTAAAACGGGAAGACATAGACCATAATTTTGATCGTAAATCCCTAAATGCATTATTTGTAATGGATCCTTTGCTTTTTCTGAAATTTTATATCTTCCTTCTACCGAAGAAATTTTTATCTCTTTATTGATATTATTAGTAAAAATAAATTCTTCATCATAACTTCTTAATCTTATTTTTTTTCTTGGCACAACTCCTTCTATAGAATGATGAAACATAGAAAAATCTTGATTATCAAAATATATTGAATTTATTATTCTAGTCGGAAACAAAATAATTCCTAAATTTTCGTTAATCCAATTTTTCAAGTTAAATATTTTGCTTGAAGCGACTCTTAATTTTTCTTCATTTCTAAAACTCATTTGTCTAAAACGATTTTTGATCCCTTCTGAACAAAAAGCTGATTATTTTTACAATTTGTTTGCAAAATTTTTATTTTTGCGCCAGCAAATTCTTGTTTTTTTCTATATGCAGAAAAGCAAATTGGTGAATGAAAAATTTCTGAGCTTTCAACTTTAACAAAAGATGTATCTTTTGCTGCTATAGCAATATTTGAATGATTAATTTTAACTTCTTTGAAAACCGCATTAGATTTTTCACCAACTGATATACCCTTATCACCACAGTTCTTTATATTAATCTTATTTATTAGATAATTTCCATAAGAGAGGTCCAAACAATCATTTTTTGCATTTCTTATTTCAACCTGATTAATATTTATATGTGAAAAGTCAATATCAAAAGCATCTGACATACTATCAAGGATATTTACAGTTTTTACATCACCTTTTGCCCTGATAAAATTAATTGAATCTTCGCAAGTTGAATTTTTTGAATAAAGACTTATATCAATTACCTCAATATCTAATAGAGTTAAACAACCAGTTAAACCCAAATAATCTTTTGGTATATTGTTTATTATATTTTGGGAACCTTCAAAAGTAACATCCCAACCCTCTAATCTTTTGCCAGTTATGATTGCTCTACCTGCGTTAGATGTCTGTTTAATTTTAATTTTTTTATTTTGAGAGTCAATTTCCACTTTTATGTCTTTATTATATTTTACAATAAATTGGTTGTTAATTTTTGAAATGTTCCATATTTTTTGATTTTCAATTTTTTCTTTATCATAATTAATATCATCATAAACAAAGAGATATTCAGCATCAGTTAAATTTTTATCTAATCTGGTGAATCTTTGACTTAATATATTTGCAAGATCACGTTTGGATTTATTAATTTTTTCGACTTCACACCTATCAAGATTAAAAGGGCATAAATAAAATTGCTTCTTATTATAATTTATAAAAATGAGCTTTCTATTTTTAATAATGTCAGGATTTATGTCAGAAAAATATTTTTTCATCTTTAAAAACTGCACTGGTTCTGTTTCTCCAGTATTTATAACCTCAAGTCTAGTTATTATCCTTTTGATTAATTTATCATAATCTTGAGAAGATAAATTGACTCCAAGATTGAATAATTTTTTCTTGAATATATCATGATTAATATTCCCAATTAATTTTATCGCATTTATCGCTCCCGCCTTAGCATCAGCACTCGCTCCTGTGGATAGATATTTCAGTCCAAATACTCTTTTTTTATCATTCATAATGAGAGAATCGCCATCATAGTAAATAGGTAAATAATATTGATTTATTGGATCAAAATAAAATCTTCTATTGTCATAATATAGACCATGTATTGCATCCAAACCATGCATTAAGGAATCGAAGGTTTGAAATCGTTCTCTATTTAATTTATCGATAAAAAATTTGTTCGTATTTATATAAAGTTTTTTCACCATAAAGTCACGATTGGGAGTTATAGATTGATGATGCTGTAAATACATCAAATTTAAATTTGAAACCGCTAATAATGCAATTTTACCATTAGTTTCTCCTCTTAATGAAAAATTTCTATTAATAATTCTGGACAAAGATAAACCTGGCATCGAGTCCTTTAATCTCATGGAAAATCTCTCGTCACCCTCTAATATGGGACCTTCTACTAATTTTAAATTTTCTAAAAATTCTTTTCTTAAATCCTCTTGGAACATATATTCATAGGATGCACCATTTATGGTAGCTGGTACCATAAATGTTCTTGGAGCCAAAAACCCTAACTCGCTAAGGAGAGAACTTACAAAAATTTCATTTTTCCCGTATCTTGCTTTGGGAATAAAAAGTTTAAATCTTGTAATTGAATTGATGTGACCATCTAGTAATTCAACATGTACACTTGTAAGTGGACTGCCATTTTTCCAATCAATATGCTCCCAAATATCTCCAGTAACTCTTATTTTGGCTCTGAATTTACAAGATAATTTTCCTTTAAAATTAACAACTAAAGTTGATTTGAATTTTTTTTTATATTTTTCATCAATTCTAAAATTAAACCAATTTATTCCGATTTTTGTAATTTGGTTAACTTGGTCCTTGATCTTTGATTCTTCTGAATTAAAGTCTACAAGAATTCCCAACGCGTTTTTGATCCACTTTTTTCTTTTGTCAATAATAATTTCAATATTTTTTATTTTTTTATCTTGAAAAAACTCATCTATATCATTAGCTTGGCAATAAGGATTAATTGAATCTTTGATTAAATTGTCTTGTGAATAAACACTATTTGTTAAATAAAAAGAAAGTAAGATAATTAAAAATCTGAAAAAATAATAATTACGGAGCATATCTCAGTTCAATACTTTCGATATCTTTAATTTGTTCAATACTTTTTTTTAAATTGTTGATTTCGTCTTTATCAGAACAAATAAGTCGATAATTAAATGAAATGGGATTTTTTGTTGAAAATGACTGGGATAAATGTTTACTTTCATCTAGTAGTTGTATAGGTAGCGAAGATTTTATCTCCATTACATTAATAGTCGACCCTTCTTCAAAAGATAATGAAAATAAATTTTTTCCCTTTTTTTTTGATATGTCTTCGTACATTTTAGCAATTACGATCAGTAATATAATCACTACAGTCAGCGTTAATCCAAGTATAAAATTAGTTGCGAATGCTATACCGATAGTAATTAATGCGAAAAAAATTACTAACTCAAATGGATTTTTAACTGGATTTCTAAATCTTACTATTGAAAGTGCGCCAATCATTCCCAAAGATAATGCTATGTTACCTGTAATCAATACCGTTACAATCATTGTAACTACCGGTAAAAGTGCGTAACTCATAGTATGATGATAAGTCATTGCCCAGGTTTGTTTTGCATAACTCAAAGCAAACCTTATAGCTAATCCACAAAACATTGCAGCAATGATTAACAAAAAAAATTCTATACTATTCGGGTGTAGCATTATGTTTATTATTTATATCTTTGAATTTAAGGTATTACGTTAAATTTATATTAGTTTGATGTCAATATTATTTAGTCGGTTGGGGTGGAAACTACTTAATCGTTATCTTTAATAATTTCGGAGATAGATATGAAAATCTTGTGGTGGAAATTTAATCAATGAAAGAACGACGTACGTTAAATTATTGTTGCTATTGTTGGTGGCCAGGGACGGAATCGAACCGCCGACACAAGCCTTTTCAGGGCTCTGCTCTACCGACTGAGCTACCTGGCCTAACTAAAATCTAAATATTATTCTACCCTTGGTTAAATCGTAAGGAGTAATTTCAACCAAAACATTGTCTCCTGACAGTACTCTTATTCTATTCTTTCTTAATCTTCCAGCAGTATGAGCTAAAATTACGCGATTATTTTCAAGCGTAACTCTAAACATTGCATTTGGTAATAATTCGGTCACTTTTCCTTTAAATTCTAAAAAATCTTGTTTAGCCAATATTGCTCCTTTTTTTTGCTTTTAAATTTTATCCAAAATAAATCTTAAAACCCAATCCAAACCTTAAATTATTTCAAAATTATAACTTAACATTTAATTCTTACAATACCCTAGTAATAATATTTTATTAGCATAATTCAACATTTAGATTCTGTGTATAGGAACATGCTTTACATCCCATGGTTTGCCAAGATCATACATAACTACTTCGATAGCTTCTGATATTATCGTAATTATACTATCGCCTGAAAAAAAAATATTTATTTCATAAGCTTTGCTAAAATTTAATCTACATTCGATTGCTAAATATTCTAAGGGTTTGTTTTTATTTCTTTGATTAATATTTTGTGACTTGACTTTGAGCACTTCTTCGAATTTTACTGCACATCTTATTCTTTTATTTTGTCTGAAAACTCCTTTTTCAACATCTTCCCACATAAATCTATTTACGATCATGATAAAAGTCATATTTTTTTTTAAAAAAACTATGTCCCTTACAATCACAATGCTATCCTGTAAATAAGCTGATATGACTTTAAGATCATCCTGATTTTTAGCCATTAACCTAAGACCATTTTTTTCATCTGTACTCATTTCAATCTTCTAATCTGAGCTCCGCATTTCAATAATTTTGTCTCAATTTTCTCATAACCTCTATCCAAATGATATATTCTATTTATAATTGTTTTTCCTGATGCAACAAGTCCAGCAAGAACTAAACTTACGGAAGCTCTTAGGTCGGTGGCCATTAATTCTGCTCCATTTAGTTTCTTTTTTCCAACAATTATAGCTCTGTTTCTCTTAATCTTGATATGTGCGCCCATTCTTCTTAACTCAGAAATATGCATAAAACGATTTTCAAAGATATTCTCTTTTATTTCTGAAACTCCTTCAGCCTTTGTCATTAGAACCATAATTTGAGCCTGCATATCAGTTGGGAAACCTGGATATGGTTTAGTTGTAATATTAATGCTCTTAAGTTTTTCTGAACAACTTGTAATTATATAATTTTTTCTTGCAATTATATTTACCCCCATTTTATGTAATATGTTAATTTCAGTAGATATAATATTTGGATTAATATTCTTAATTTTTAAACGTCCATTTGTTAATGCTGCAGCTATAATATAAGTACCAGTTTCAATTCTATCAAAAATAACTCTGTACGTTGTTGATTTTAACTTTTCTATACCGGTAACATCTATACTTCTTTTTCCAACCCAATTAATTTTACATCCTATTTTCTTTAAAAAATTAATTAGATCTTGTACTTCAGGTTCTGAAGCGCAGTTTCTCAATCTAGTTTTCCCATTCGCTAAGCAAGATGCAATTAATATATTTTCTGTTGCGCCTACTGATATTTTGGAAAATTTTATAAAACAACCTTTTAAACCTTTTTTCGCCGAGGCAACAATATAACCATCCTTTATCTTAATATTTGATCCCATTTTTTTTAATGCATTTAAATGAAGATCTATTGGTCTAGAACCTATGGCACATCCGCCTGGCAAGGACACTCTAGCAACTCCATATCTTGCTAAAAGAGGACCGAGCACCAAAACCCCTGCACGCATGGTTTTTAAAAGATAATAAGGTGCTAAAGTTTTTAAAGGTTTTTGATTAATAATTTCAATTTTTTTTGCTTTTTTGTTAAATTTAATTGTTGATCCAATAGAGCTCAAAAGATCTACCATAGTCTCCACATCCTTTACTATTGGTACATTTGTAATTATAATTTTTTTCTTGGTTAGTATTGTAGATGCTAATATAGGAAGCGTAGCATTTTTAGAGCCAGAAATTACAATAGTACCAGATATTCTTTTTCCACCTTTAATTTCTAGTTTTTGCATTTAATTAGAAATTATACTTTTGGTAAAGTTACGCCAGCCTGTTTCATATATTTACCATTTCTTTGATCATAGGTTATTTCTGGCTCCTCATTACCTTCTAAAAAAATAAATTGAGCGGCACCCTCATTAGCATAAATTTTTGCTGGCAATGGTGTGGTATTAGAAAATTCGAGTGTGACATGTCCCTCCCAGCCAGGTTCAAGCGGTGTAACATTTACTATTATACCACATCTTGCATAAGTAGATTTTCCCAAGCAAATCACCAAAACATTTTTTGGAATCACAAAATATTCTACCGTACTCGCCAGTACAAATGAGTTTGGTGGTATTATACATTCATTACCTGTTCTTGAAACAAAACTATTGTTCTTAAAGTTTTTTGGATCTACAATCGCTGAATCTACATCGGTAAAAATTTTAAATTCATTGGAAACTCTAGCATCATAACCAAATGATGATAGACCATACGAAATATTTGACTCTCCTTTTTGTTCAGCAACAAATGGTTTTATCATTCCTCTTTCAAGAGCCATTTTTTTGATCCATCGATCTGATAAAACGCTCATTTTTTTACTTTTTTGCTTTTACGTTGAAAAATTTTTCTTTTTTTTAGATTGCTTCTTAAAGTTCGCTCAATTCTTTGATACCTTAATTCTTTTTTTGAATTTAGCTGCATCCATCTTATTTCTGATTTGGATTCGTTAAGTCTTCCAATGTTATGGTCTTTTTAATATCGTGTGTTTTAATTTCTTCTTTTTCCAATAGTTCTGATGATGATAATTTCTTTGCTCTTCTTTGAGCTAATCTTGCTTTTCTTTTTGCCTCCTTTAGCATCGCTCTTTCACCACGTTTTGATTTATAATCGTAATGTATACCCATAAATTCACCATCATATGATATATGCTTTTACTTTGTTGTTTGCAGTATTGTCAAGTTACATCAATAATATGGCAATTTTTTGCTTACTTAGAAACTATATATTTGATAATTCTAATTTCGCGAGAGCCCATATAGCTCAGTTGGTAGAGCACTTCCATGGTAAGGAAGAGGTCGCAAGTTCGATGCTTGCTGTGGGCACCATAAACATTTGATTTTCCATTGAGTAATAAAATAATTTACTTTTAAAAGTTAAATTTTAATCCACGATTCCGGCCAAAAATTTATATTGGACGATATGTTAAGTTCTAAATCTTTTGGACATATAATAATTCTTTTTTCATGATCACATAACCAAGCGGGCCACCAATGAAAACTTGTTGGTCCTACAATGAAATATTTACATTGACACATTAAATAAAAATCTAAAAAAATTTTATTTTCAATGTCATTTTTAACAAAGGTGAATATGTTTGGATCAAAGTATTGATCCAAATTTTCAAAATTATTAGACCAAACTAAAAACTTTGGATCTTTAATTTTTGATTTAAAATATTCAACGCCACGATATATATATTTAATCATTTGATTTTCAAAATCTGCAGTTTTTTGCAGTTTTTGTTCATTTTTATAATCCGTGACAAACTCAGAAAATCTATTATTTCTAAAGGCTATTGATACTACATTTGAATTATCGATCATTTTTTTAAAAATGCTATTTTTTAGATTCGGGCTTAACTTAAAAGAAAATTCATCTAACAAATCACTTCTATAATCTTTAAAATAATTTTCCGATTCAAAATAACCCTCTGGATAAATAGTTTCGGAGTACTTTTGAAATAAGTATTTATCAGAAAAGATAGTCCTTTTATTTTTATTTCTTTTTTCAATTAAAAAATTTTTTTTAAAATAAAATCTGTCAATAAATTTAAGACATTTTCTTTTTAAATATCCCAACTTATATTTGCTCTCTGCAATATTTGATTTAAGTTTAAAAATTCCTAATTCATATTTTGGTATCCAATTTATTCTTTTTTTCTTTTTCCATTTCCTTAAATCTTGCTCTATACCCGTCTCGTCATCGATTAACAAATTGTAACCCAATTTCTTTGAAAATGCATAGGCAGCAGCATAAAGAAACATTTGATTCCCAAAACCATTCGATATTCTTATTATTAAATTTTTGCTCATATTAAATATTATCAGTCAATGAAAATTTCATTTTTTTTATAGTCTTTTCTATATTTTTACTTGGAATTATAAAATCGTAGCCCAAGTAATTCGGTTTAAATTCATAAAAAGCGTTTTTATAACTATGATAATTAGCTTTATTTTTAATCACGCAGTGAAAAAGATCTAAAACTGGTTTTTTGCATAAATAAGCTAAGTTTGTCATCATGCCATGTATTGCAATGACTTTTTTAGAATATTTAATAACATTGTAAAGATCTGCACCGCATATATTATCCAAAAAAAGAACATTACTTGCATTATCATAAAATTTATTTGTTTTAAAATCATACGTATTATATTTATCTCTAAAAATTATATTATTTTGATCAATTTCAATATCTTTGGTCAAAACTATATTCAAATTGTGCCTCTTTAGTTCTATTAATATTTTCTCCAATCCTTTTACACCCCAACTTAGTTCTTCAAAAAAAAAATTTTTATAATGAACAAGCAGATAATCATTTGGTAAATATTTTTTTAATTTATCTGACTTTAAAATATCTAATTTGAAATTGAAATTTATATCGTCAAATTTATTTTTGCTAACTAATTCAAATTGTAATAGTCGAGTTGGTTTTCTTTTTTTAGTTGTTTCCCTATCATTAATAACAAATTTATATAAAAATTTTCTTAAAAATAAATATGGTCTTTTATTTCCCCGGACTCCATTAACACATAGTCCAAAAAATTTAGTTTTCAAAAAAAATAATGGTAAGAAAAAATAAAAATTCTTTGGAGATAAAATGTAAACTTTTTCAACTTTGTTGCTAAATAAATAAAAAAAAATTTTAATTTTTTCGACTGCGGTTAAATGATAATTTAATACTTTCAATTGCAAATTATTATTTTCAAATAAAAAATAAAACTTTTCACTATTTTTTGATAGAAATATAACGACTTCCTTATCTAGATTTTGAGATATTATATCTTTTATCGCAGGAACACTGTGAACTAAATCTCCTACACCATCATTTTTAAAAATTATTATTTTTTTTTTCATACTTGCTTAATACCTAATATAATTTACAGCACTGCGCTAGATTTACACTAAAACGTTAAAAGGCAAGATTATCAAGCACAATCAATCAGAAAGTTCATATTATAACGATAGAAAAAAATCATGTAACCAATTCACCCAGAGATATCATAAAATTAATTTTTGAAAAAAGAATTTTTAATAAAAAAAGCAATAATTAAAATAATAGCAAAACCAGTTATTGGTAAATAAATTTCAGGAGAAAGAAAGACTGATGAGAAATTAAGTTCAGCATTTTGATCTAGAACATTCTCAATACCGCTCCCAAGTGCTACCGTAACAAATGTTGTGGGAATTATTCCCAAGAAAGTGGCAGCAATATAATTTTTAACGGACATATTAAAAATAACTGGTAAGACATTCTGGATAGGGAAAGGAGTGCCTCCTCCTCCTATAAATCTAAAACACATAAAATATATCGTTTCGTTCTTATTAAAAAACTCAATAAATTTAGAAAATTTTGTTGTAAAATTTTTTTCTATTAATTCACTAAAAAAAGTTTTTGCTAAAAGGTACAATAAAACACCACCAAGGGTATTTCCAAAGACTAAGATTAGAGTTCCCAGCCATTTACCAAAAATAAAACCAATCACTAGAGTAGGTAACAACATGGGACATAACAATAGATTTAATAAAACAACAATAATAAAAAAAATAATTATCATAAAAAAAATATTATTTTCTTTGTATTTTAAAATTAAGCCTCTATTTTCTCTGATAAATTCATAGCTAGTTAAATCATTAAGATCAAAAGTGGTAAATAAAAAATAAAGACCTAACGATAAAATAATTATATAAACCCCTCCTAAATAGATTTTAAAATTTGAAGACTTTAGGTTCATAAATTAATTTTTTAACTGTACTTATAAGTGCTTATTACCTATAAATATCAGAAAATTTTATAAAATAGTAAATAAATTTTATGAAGAGAACATACCAGCCAAGTCGAATTGTAAGAAAAAGAAGACATGGATTTAGATCCAGGATGAGAAAAAAAGGTGGTAAAAAAATTATTGCTAGAAGAAGAGCTAAAGGAAGAAAAAAGATATCCACTTAATCAAATTTCCCGAAATGATCAAGTTTAAAAGTCTGAATCAAAGCAAGCATTTTCTAAAAATTTTTAAGAAGAGAAGATTAAATACAAAATATTTTACAATTTATTTTGAAAAGAACTTAAACGATACAAAAAAAGACGATAATAAAAATTTAAAAATAAGTTTTGTAGTAAAAAAAAAAATAGGAAACGCCGTAACGAGAAACAAGATAAAACGAAAATTAAGGGCTGCTGTCCAAAAAGTTTCAAAAGAAAAACAACTGATTGACTTAAACTATACTTATGTAATCTTTGGAAGAAATAATGTATACAAGAGCAAATTTCCACTGATTTTTAGTGAAGTAAATGACGTATTTAAAAGAATAAAACAAATAGATAATTAAATCATGAAATTGATCAATCATTTATTAATATCTATAATAAAATCCTACAAATATTTTATTTCACCTTATTTCCCGTTTAATTGTAGATATCAGCCTACATGCTCTGAGTACTTTATAGATTGCTTAAAACTTAACGGATCTTTAAAAGGCTGCTTCCTGGGTTTAAAAAGAATTTTAAGATGTCATCCAATTAAAATTCTGGGTGGCAGAAGTGGATTTGATCCAGTGCCAAATTTAAAAAAAGGAAAAAAATAAATGGACGCAAAAAATGTATTGATGGCTATTGTGCTTTCAACGCTGGTACTGGTTTTTTGGGCAACTTTTTTTGAACCCTCTCCTGTTGAAAAACAGATCGTAGAAAATCAAATTACAAAAAGTGAAGAATCTTCTTCCCCTTCAGAAGAATCTTCCTCCCCCTCAATTGAAGAAGTAGAATCTTCAAAAAAAATTGAAAGAAGTGAGGCGATTGCTAGCGTTAGCAGAGTCAAAATGGAAAATAAAAATATCAAAGGATCGATATCACTTGAAGGGGCAATTATAGATGATATTACTTTTAAAAATTATAAAGTAAGTTTAGATAGTGATCAAAATGTAATACTTTTAAATCCAAAAAGTTCTCTCAAGGGATATTACATTGGTACCGGCTGGGGCACTAGTGGTAATGAAAAGCTAAAATTACCCTTAGATAATACAATTTGGAAAGTAAAAGGTAACAACTTGCTCACACCAAATAAACCAATAGTACTTGAGTGGGATAATAATGAAGGTTTAATTTTTACAAAAAAAATTGAATTAGATGACGAATTTTTGTTTAAAATAACCCAGAATATAAAAAATATATCTGATAAGTCTTACAAATTTTATCCTTACGCCCAGATAACAAGAAATTATAAACCTGACGTAATACCCATATACATTTTACATGAAGGTTTTATTGGAATGTTTGATGATGAACTCAAAGAAGAAGATTATAAAGATATTGAAGAAGAAAAATTTACTATCGATAGTTCAAAAGGCTGGTTAGGAATTACCGATAAATATTGGCTCACGGCAATAGTTCCAGAAAAAGGAAAAAAATTTAAGTCCGAATTTTTATCTAGTGGTGGAAAATATAAAGCCAATTTTATAATCAAAGAACCGACAGTTCTTAAACCGAACAGCACCATAACAAATAAAATAAATGCATTTGTTGCAGCAAAGGAGGTTGCGGTTATAGATGGATATGCTAAAAATTTGCATATAGAAAAATTTGATTTAGCAATAGATTGGGGTTGGTTCTATTTTATTACTAAACCATTGTTTTTTGTAATTGAATATTTTTTCAAACTAACTGGTAATTTTGGAGTTGCAATTATTATTCTTACTGCGCTTGTGCGTTTAGCTTTCTTTCCACTTGCTAATTATTCTTTTCGGTCTATGGCTAAAATGAAGATCCTTCAACCAGAAATGATAAGATTAAAGGAACTGCACAAAGAAGACAAAACTAAATTACAACAAGAAATGATGGCGTTGTACAAAAGAGAAAAAGTCAACCCTGTTTCAGGTTGCTTACCAGTACTTATTCAAATTCCATTTTTCTTCGCGGTCTATAAAATGCTGTATGTGACAATTGAAATGAGGCAACAACCTTTCTTTGGTTGGATACAAGATTTATCTGCTAGAGATCCGACTTCGATATTTAATTTATTTGGATTAATTCCATGGGATCCACCTACTTTCTTAATGATAGGTGTGTGGCCAATTTTAATGGGATTAACCATGTACCTACAACAAAAACTAAATCCTACTCCACCCGATCCAATGCAAGCGAAAATTTTTATGTTTTTACCAATTTTTTTAACAATCATATTGGCTCCATTTCCTTCAGGATTGGTTGTATATTGGACTATAAGCAACGTCTTAACTATTGCCCAACAATGGGTCATCATGAGAGGAACAAAAGTAAAAACAGTTAGATAATGTTACCTGCCGACAAATTAGATAATAAAATAAAAGAGTTTTGGCCCAAAAATGGACCCACGACTCAAGAAGTCGAAAAATATGTAAAAAAATATTTAAAAGAAAAAATAGTTATTAAATGCGGAGGACGAGTTCTTTTGGATTCTGTTCTGTTTAATAATTTTATTGAAGATATCGTTGCCTTGAAAAAATTGGGTTTAACTCCTTTGTTAGTTCACGGTGGTGGATTAGGAATAAAAAAAAAATTGGATGAATTAAATATTAAAAGTAAATTTATTATGGGGCTTAGAATAACAGATGAAAAAATTATTAAAATTGTTGAGAGTGTAATGATAAAATTTAATAAAGAAATTGTTAGTGCTTTAGAAAAAAAATCTTGTAAAGCAAAATCCATAACAATTAAGGAAAACAATGCAATTTATGTTCAGCAAAAAAATAAAGAACTGGGATATGTTGGTAGCCCAACTAGAATAGACACCAAACTAATAAAGAATTTTATTTATAATGACTTTGTCCCAATTATAGCACCAATGGGATTGGATGAAAAAAAACAAGCTTACAACATTAATGCTGATACAGCTGCGGGCGCATTAGCTATAAATTTAAAATCAAGAAGACTATTACTAATGACCGACGTTGAAGGAGTTTATGATGAGAACAAAAAATTGATTTCCGAAATAAAATCGGCACAAGCAGAAAAATTAATTTATAATCATACAATTCACGGAGGAATGATTCCAAAAATAAGAACATGCATTAATGCAGTAAATAATGATGTAAGAGGTGTTGTTATTATTGATGGAAGAAGATCACATTCAATTCTTTTTGAATTGTTCTCAGATCAAGGTGCTGGAACTCTTATTAGGAAATGAAAGCACTTCAATTTAGCAAATTTTGGATATTTGACCTCGATAATACTTTATATTCAGAAAAAACTAGAATTTTTGAACAAGTTAGTAAAAGAATGTCTAAATACATATCAGAAAAGCTCAACGTAAGTATAATTGAAGCAAAAGAAATTCAAAAAAACTACTTTTATGAATACAATACAACTCTAAATGGGATGATTAAAAATCACAAGATTGATGCAAATGAATTTTTAGAATTTGTGCACGATATAGATATAAATTTCCTTAAAAAAGATCCAACACTTGGCGAAGAGCTAAGAAAACTTGACGGAAAAAAAATTATATTTACAAATGCCTCTAGAAAACACGCCTTAAATATAACTCAGCAAATTGAAATCGATCAATATTTTGATGATGTTTTTGATATTGTTGATGCCGATTTTATGCCTAAACCCAGAATAGAGTCTTATAAAAAGTTAGTTGAAAAACATAAAATTGACCCAAAATTATGTGTACTTATTGAGGATATTGCAAGAAATTTAAAACCAGCATATGAAATGGGTATGAAAACGATTTGGATAGAAAACAATGAGCCGTGGGCCAAAAAATATTCCGACGACTCTTTTGTTAACTATAAAACAAACAATTTAACAGAATTTTTAAAAAAAATTAATTTATTAAAAGCTGCATAATGAATCCTAAATCTTTTGAAAAAGTAATTAACGAAGCCTGGGATAAAAAAAGCCAGATTAACTCTAAGTCTAGTAGAAAATTACTAAATGCTATTAGTAAAACTATAAACTTATTAGATTCAGGAAAAATACGAGTTGCTGAAAAGAAAAATAATGAATGGATCGTTAATCAGTGGATTAAAAAAGCAATTTTACTAAGCTTTAGAGTAAATAAAATGAAAACGTTAAAAAGCCCCTATGCTACTTGGTACGATAAAGTTGAGGGTAAAACTCAAAAATGGAGTGAAAAGAAATTGATTCAAGCAGGATTTAGATCTGTTCCTAATGGAGTTATAAGAAAAGGTGCTTTCATTGCAAAAAATGTCGTTTTGATGCCTTCGTTTATAAATCTTGGAGCTTATGTTGATGAAGGAAGCATGATTGATACGTGGGCCTCAGTAGGTTCTTGTGCACAAGTTGGAAAAAACTGTCATATATCAGGTGGAGCTGGAATAGGTGGGGTATTGGAACCTCTTCAAGCAAACCCAGTAATTATAGAAGATAATTGTTTTATAGGAGCAAGAGCTGAAATAGCAGAGGGTATTATAGTTGAAAAAGGTTCAGTTTTATCTATGGGAGTTTACATAGGTGCATCAACAAGAATTGTTGATAGAGCAACCGGCGAAACAATTTATGGAAAAGTTCCTGCTTATTCGGTTGTGGTCCCAGGATCTATGCCTGGAAAAAATAACCCTGATGGCCCATCTTTATATTGCGTGATCATTGTAAAAAAAGTAGATGAAAAAACAAGAAGCAAAACCTCAATCAACGATTTATTGAGAGACTAGTAAGTTAATGCCTATCAATGAATTAAAACTAGCGAAAGATTTGATTCGTCTCCCAAGCGTCACACCGAAAGATTCTGGGGCAATAAATCTTTTAGCAAAAAATTTAAGATCACTTGGTTTTAAATGCCAAATGATGAATTTTAAAAATATTAAAAACTTATATGCAAGACTAGGAAAATCATCTCCTAATTTTTGTTTTGCGGGTCATACCGATGTCGTGCCAGCAGGTAATTTAAAATCTTGGTCGGTAAACCCCTTCTTAGGTGTAGTAAAAAACAATAAATTGATAGGACGTGGTGCAAGCGACATGAAGGGATCAATTGCTTGTTTTATAGCCGCATTAAGTGAGTTTAAAAAAGCAAGACCAAAATTTAAAGGATCAATCAGTTTGTTAATTACTGGAGATGAGGAAAGTATAGCAATTAATGGAACAAAAAAAGTTGTTGAGAAATTAAAAAAAAGAAAAGAAAAAATAAATTTTTGTTTAGTGGGCGAACCAACTAACTTAACAAAACTTGGCCAGATGATGAAGATCGGTAGAAGAGGGAGTATTACAGGATATCTAACAGTTTATGGAACCCAAGGTCACGTCGCTTATCCGCATCAGGCAAAAAATCCTGCCTCTGTTATGATAAAAATACTAAATCAAATTAAAAGTATTAAACTTGATAGGGGAACAAAAAACTTTCAACCTTCAAATCTTGAGGTAGTTAAAATTAATATTGAAAATACGGCTGATAACATAATTTCAGCAGAAGCTACAGCAACTTTTAATATAAGATTTAACAATAAACATTCCTCAGGTTCATTAAAAAAGAAACTAAATAAAGTTTTTGGCAATGTCTGTAAGAGAAGCAGGTGTTCCTTTAAAATTTCTTATATGGTATCGGGAGAGGCATTTTTAACTACTCCCAATAAAACAACTTACATGATTCAAAAAATTATTAAAAAAATAACTAAAGTAAAGCCAAAGTTATCAACAGCCGGCGGAACATCTGATGCAAGATTTATCAGAAAAATATCACCATGCGTAGAATTTGGATTAGTCGGAAAAACTGCACATAAAGTTGATGAAATGGTTTCAGTTTCTGACATGAAAAAACTTAAAAAAATATATCTAAATATTTTACAAAATTATTTTAAGTGATAAGAGAAATTCAATTAAAAGATAAAGATCAATGGGGAAAACTTTATAAAAGTTATGCGGATTTTTATAAAGTTGAAATGAATAATAAAATTCTTCAAACAGTATGGAATTGGTTGCACGATAAAAATCATGAAGTTGAAGGTCTTGTCTACGAAGTTGATGGCAATATAGTTGGACTTGCTCATTATAGGAGAATGCCAAGACCATTGAGAGGACAAGATATTGGTTTTCTTGATGATCTATTTGTTGATCCAAAATATAGAGGTCAAAAAATTGGTGAAAAAATTCTCAATGAATTAAAAAAAATATCAAAATCTAAAGGATGGAATTTGGTAAGATGGATAACAAGAGAAGATAATGTTAGAGCAAAATCTTTGTACGATAGAATATCTGAAAAAACAAATTGGGATGTATACGAATTAAAGTGAAAAATTTTAAATGAAAACAGGAATTATAACTACTGATACCTATCTAAATCATGATACCGGACAAGGACACCCTGAAAGAGCAGACCGTGTAACCGTTGTTATTGATCATTTAAAAAAAGCAAAATCTAAGAATTTAATTTGGAAAAAACCAGCAAAGTTTGATCTAAAATATTTGGAATATGCTCACGATAAAAATTACCTAAATAACGTTAAAGACTCTTTTCCCAAACAAGGCTTAAATTTTTTAGATGGAGATACCATTGTGTCTCCTGGTAGCAAAGATGCTACAAGGGATGCCGTGGGTTCAATTTTGACTGCTATTGATGGCGTAATGAAAAAAGATTTGGATAACGCATTTTGTGCAGTCAGACCTCCAGGCCATCATGCAGAAAAACAAAAAGCCATGGGATTTTGTGTTTACAATAATATTGCTGTTGGAGCTTATTATTTATTGGAAAAATACAAATTAAAGAAAATTGCAATTATTGATTTTGACGTACATCATGGTAACGGAACGCAAGATATCTTTTATGATAATGAGAAAGTTCTTTATATCTCTTCTCACCAATATCCCTATTACCCTGGGTCTGGAGCTGCAAATGAAAAAGGGAATAAAGATAATGTGTTAAATGTACCCTTAAATGCTGGCACACAATCTCATGAATTCTTAAATGCTTATGAAAGTATTTTTAAAAAACTTAAAGAATTTAAACCAGAGTTTATTTTATTATCAGCTGGATTTGACGCGCATAAAGACGATCCTCTTGCACAAATCGATCTAGAATCGAAAGATTACTATACTTTGACAAAAAGGATATTAACCCTTGCAAAAGGACTTTGTGGTGGAAAAGTCGTATCAATTTTAGAAGGTGGATATGATTTAAATGCCTTAAAAGAAAGCGTCGATTACCATGTAAAATCTCTACTAGAATAATTAATATTTGATCTTGATAAGATAAAGACCACAGGCAGGCGCTGGTGGTGCACATTTAAGACGATTTTTTGATTTAAATGATTTCTTAAAATCATCTAGTTTCCATTTGCCATCACCTAAATATTTAATGCAGCCAACCATTGATCTAACCTGTTGTTGTAAAAAGGATTTAGAAATAAATATTAAAGTTATTTTTTCTTCATTTTTTTTTATTGAAATCTTGTCTATAGTTTTAATTGGTGATTTTGCTCCGCAAGACGATGCTCTAAATGTTGAAAAATCATGAGTGCCTAACAACAATTTTGCCCCTTTTTTCATGGTTTTAACATCTAATTTTTTACGAATGTGCCATGCTTTATTTTTTTCGAGTGTCAGCGGTGATTGCCTATTAATAATTGTATATTGATAAGTTCTTTTTTTAGCATCAAATCTTGCGTGAAAATTTTTGTTAGTTTTTTTTATTTCTAAAATGGTAATTGGCTTATT
>MDTC01069262.1_pt1 | contig 23296 bp, 46 predicted proteins | sample 811181 | NCBI WGS metagenome assembly MDTC01 (sample SAMN05326644, study PRJNA326480) | marine metagenome | isolation source: seawater | place: Pacific Ocean: North | collected 2011 | reverse complement strand
GAAAAAAGTTGCCTCTAGATTTTTTTATGTCAAAGATTATAGTTATATTAGTATTATAATTAAAACTTAAACATGAAAGAAGAATTTATAAATCAATCACTAACCAGAATCTTAAAATTTGCAACAGGTGCTCATGAAGGGCAAAAGAGAAAATACAGCGACGAAGACTATATTACTCATCCAATTGAAGTTGCAAAAAGAGTTAATCACAAGCATGTTGACGAACAAATGACTGCAGCTGCATTATTACATGATGTCTTAGAAGATACTAAAGTTACTCATTTAGAAATGAGAACATTTTTACACACAGTTTATAGTGTTGAAATGGCTGAAAGGGTATTATCATTAGTTGTAGAATTAACTGACGTTTTTACTCACGAAGATTTTCCTAACATGAATAGAAAATCAAGAAAAGGATTAGAAGCTCTTAGATTATATTATGTTAGCGATGACGCTAAAAAAATAAAATTAGTTGACATTGAGCATAACTCAGAGTCTATTTTAAAAAAAGACCCTAAATTTGCAAAAGTCTTCTTAGAAGAGAAAAAAGAATTATTAAAATATTTAAAAATAAAATAAAATGAATTGGAATAAAATAATAGGTCAATTAGACGACAAAATGGACTACATGGGAGAGTCTAAAATGATGCACAATAGATATTGGGTTCATAGAGCCGCAATGACAATGAAAAAATTAATTAATCATAAATTAACACTTGAAAAAAATGACAAATAAAGAAAAACTATTTGAAGAAGTTTTAGGAACCTTAGGTGCAAAAAACATTTCTTCTAAAACCCAAAAGAAAAACGGTACTTCAATGTGGAAGCTAAAGACTGGAGAAACAGTTGCAGAATATTCTACTGGTTATGTTAGAAAAATAGTATATTGGACTAGGAGTTCAGATAATAAAAAGCTACAAGATACTTGTTGGCAACTAAACCCAACTAAAACTTATCCAGCTTCTTGGAAAAGTCCAGTAACTAAAGATACTTATACTTGGCAAGCTAGAGAAAGAATTATGCTTCGTACAAGAGAAGAAAGACTTGAAAAGATTTTAAATTATACAACTAAAAAATTATTGAAAAAAGTTGCCTAAAAATTTTCACGGGTCAAAGATTATAGTTATATTAGTATTATAATTAAAACTTAAAAAAAAATGACAAAAGCCACATATATTATATTAGCCATAGTTTTAATTGGAACTAGCGCTTTAATTACAATATCTTTTATAAAATTATTTTTTAAAGGTATGTTATTTTTAATAATGCATCCAATTCAAGCCATTTTATTCTTAATAATATTTTGGCTAATAGTAAGAATCTTAAAATCAATAATATGTTAGACAAATTAAAACAATTCGTAGAGCAAAGTAACTCTTCAAATTCAAACACTGATAAATTAAATGTACTAAAGCAGTTTAAGGATGACCACGAGGTCGTTAGAATGCTCAGGTTTGTATATTCACCCTATAAACAATATTACGTTACTTCAAAAAATCTAAAGAAGAGAAGTGACCTGGTGAACTCTCATTGTGACAATGATATTTTTTATCTTTTAAATAGATTAGATAATAGAGAAGTCACTGGTCACGCTGCAATCGCAGAAGTTAATGGCTTTATTAGTAATAATCAAGAATATGCTGAGCTTATTTATAACATAATAGATAGAAATCTTAAAACAAGATCTACAGCATCTATGATTAATAAAGTAATTCCAGGCTGCGTGCCAACGTTTGATGTTGCATTAGCATCTGCATATGATGAGAAAACCAAAAAGAAAGTAGATTTTATAGAGAGCGATTGGTATCTTAGTAGAAAATTAGACGGGGTAAGATGTCTTGCATTTTTCAATGAATGGGGAGAAGTTAGCCTTTACTCAAGAAGCGGTAAGCCATTTACAACTTTAAACAAAGTTAAAGAAGAATTGCAAAATTTAGATTTACAAAATGTAGTAATGGATGGTGAAATCTGTATTGTAGATGAAAAAGGAGACGAGGATTTTCAATCTATTATTAAAGAAATTAAAAGAAAAGATCACACAATCGAAAAACCTCTATTTCAAGTTTTTGATTTAATTACAGCTGAGGATTTTTCAAATAAACTATCAAAAGAAATATTGTACACTAGACTACAGACTCTTGAAATGATTCTTGCAGATACAAGTTTAAAATACGTTAAATATCTACAACAATATTTAACTACAGGCGAAGAGATGGTAAATGAACAAATGACAATTGCAGCTAAAGAAGGTTGGGAAGGTTTAATGTTAAGAAAGGATGATGTTTATAAAGGTAAAAGAAGTCAAGATATTTTAAAGGTTAAAAAAATGCACGATGAGGAGTATGTTGTAGTTGACATTGAAAATGCAATTAATAGAGTAATTGTAGATGGTAAAGAAGTCGATGAAATGATGTTGAAAAATGTTATTATAGAACATAAAGGAAATAAAGTGCAAGTTGGAAGCGGCTTTAGTCTTGAAGAAAAAAGAAACTATTTTGAAAATCCTAATAAAATATTAGGTAAGACTATAACTGTACAATACTTTGAAGAAACTACAAATCAAAATGGAACACATTCACTAAGGTTTCCAGTAATTAAAGCTGTTTACGAAAACGGTAGAGTAGATTTTATATAATATGAAAAAATTAAAAAGAAACGAAGATAAAGGATGGATAGGTGGAGTATGTGCCGGTTTAGAGGATTGGACAGACATTCCAGCAATTGTTTGGAGATGCTTATTTGTATTTATAGGAGGTACAGGACTTCCCTATTTATTATTATGGATATTTTTAGAATCTAATGAAAAATGACAATAACTATATTAAATTTTAACGACGGAAAGGTTTATCAACATGTCAACGTAGACACTGATGAAATAACAGAAGACTCATGGGAAGAATGGTTAATTAAAGAAGGATATAGACCAAATAACTGTGAATGGATGATTCATGAAGACAATGAAATAATTAAAAAATAAAAAACATGAAAAATTTAGTTCGCTCTAGAAAAAAAACACATAAAAAATATTTAGAAGCTAGAATTAAAGAACTTCACGATCAATTAGTCAAGCAAGTTATAGAAGAAGGTACAGTAAATAAACACCTTAGAAAACTTTTATTAAAATACCATTATAAACTAAATCAAATTAAATGATTTTACAATCAATAACAATTCCAAGAATAAGTGCACTTTTAGTTCCGTTTGCTTTTTTTGCAGGTACATTCGTAAATGAAGATAAAAAAGAAGAAGTCCATTTAGATGAAAACACAGTTGAAGTAGTAGATACAGTTACTGTTGTAGATTCTACTCTAATACATGCATTAATAAATGTAGAAAGTAGAGGAGACTCAAATTGTTTAGGAGACTTACATTTAGGCAGCCCATCCGTTGGTGTACTTCAAATAAGACCAATTATGGTTAGAGAAATTAATAGAATCTTAAAAATTCAAGATTCTAAAGTCCGTTATAAAAAGAAAGATCGTTTTAGTAGAGAAAAATCTATTGAAATGTTTTATATATGGAAAAACTTTCACCACAAAGATGATAGTGATGAAGTAATTGCAAGATGTTGGAATGGAGGTCCTAAAGGTTGGAAAAGAATTAAGACTCAACATTATTGGAATAAAGTACAAAAAGAACTTAAAGAAATAAGAGGATGAAAAATTTAGAAAATAGACTTAGGCTTTTTATAGATTGGCTTGAAGATGCAGATTTTTATAAAGACAGTTATAGAGATGGACAACTTGAAACAATGATTAAGAGTGCACAAGAAGAAACTTGTAGAAAAGTGGCAGATTATTTAAGAGAAGTTTTAGATATGTCAGATGCATCAGTTGAAGAGTGTTTAGAGAAGTCAGAAATAATAGACATAGACGACGAAAAATGAAAAAGAAAAAGTCTAAGAATATCAGTTTAATTTTACCTAGAGGTAAACATATTAGTAAATCTAAAGAGAATGTAAAGATGGGAGAATGCGGCCATCCTACTGACATCGATATTAAGAAATTCTTAGATGAAAATTATAGACCTTCGTGGGTTACAGGTTTAGAAGTTCTTGTTAGAAAAGGGCAAAAGCTACAAGCAATAAAAGAATTTAAGACTAAAGAACAATGTGGATTAGTGGTCGCTAAAGACGCAGTAGAAAAGTATATAGAAACTGGAAGATGGAACCATTATACATTCCTTAGAAGACTAAGATTAGACCAGGCATTTGTGAATGCCACAGGTCTAGATTCAAATTCCTATAAAGAATGGTATAAAATAAATAAAGTAAAAGCAAACGATTCTTATTCAAAGGTGAATCAACCTCTTTTTACAATGGACGCTGTTTTTGCAGTTGCACATGAATACCTAAATGTAATTAGAAATGAGACAAGATACTAAGCTTGAAATAGATCAATCATATGATAATGCTTATAGATTATACATGGGTGAAATAGACTATGATGATTTAGGCGAAGAGTTTTGGTTACCGGTTGACCATACAGATAGAGACGTAATATTAAAACATTACGAAAATGAAGAAGAATATGAACGTTGCCAAAAGATAGTAAATGCAGTTAGTTAGTACACACCCAATAAAAAAATCAGATTTAGGCTTTCATGGAAACTTGTTTGGAGGGAAACTTCTGGCTTGGCTAGATGCAGCCGCAGCAAGTTTTGCAGCAGAAATGTGTGATACTCCGAGAATGGTGACAAAATGTATTGATAAATGTGTTTTTACAAAGCCAGCAAAGGAAGGTCAACTTTTAAAGATGTATGCAAAGATAGATAGTATTGGAACAACTTCTATAGATTTATATTTAGAAGCCAGAAGCCATAATGTATATAATGGCAAACAAAATATTATTTTACAGACAAATATAAAGTTTGTGAGAATTGATGAGATGGGAGATGCAATTCCAATTTCAGAAAGAGTAAAGGATAAATTTAAATAAAATAAAATGGCACATATACAATGGGGCGGATATAAATGGCGTCCAAGAGAAAAATGGGGAACATATCACCCTGACAAAACATATTGCTATTATGATAGAAGCGCAATAGAAATAAATGAAAAGGATGAAATGATTTTAAAGACTCAAATGAATCCAAAAATATTTAAAGGCAATTCACTTCATTATAATTCAGAATTAACAGAACTTGAAATTCCAATAGGAGTGGGTCTAGTATCTAGTGTTGATGGCTTTGGCTATGGATATTTTGAAATAGAGGCTAAGTTACCGACAGGTAAGAATCTATGGCCTGCATTTTGGATGAGCCCATTTGAAAGTTGGCCACCTGAAATTGATGTTTTTGAAGCTTATTCAAAAAACAAAGAACACTTTTTTCACTTTAACATATTTAACCCTTTTGGGTTTTGGAGAGTTGAAACTAATTTTCATTGTGGCAAACAACCTGATAATTACAGTTTAGGTGCTAAAACACATTGGTTAGGTTGGAAAAATCCAGCAAAACATTTTAATAAATTTGGATGTCTATGGAAAAAAGATGTAATTAAAATATTTTTTAATGATAGGTTAGTTAGAGAACTTAAAGACCCTAAACTATTAAAAGAATATCATGGTAAATCAATGAATGTAAAAATTAACGCACATGTAGATGCGGAGGTTGATGTTAAAAATCACCCTACATCAGAATACATTGTAAGAAATTTTAAATATAAGCCTCTTTAGCTTAAATAAAAATGAAAGAATATATTTTAAAAATAAGATGTAAAGACGGATTTGGTATAGTTTCTAGAATTTCAGAAACAATTACGAAACTTGGATTCTTCATTAGAGAATTAAAAGAGTATGGTGATAAAGAATCAGATACATTTTTTATGCTAGCAAAAATAGCCTCTTTAAATGAATTTAATTGCATTGAGTTTCAAAAAGTAGCGGATGACATTAAGGCAACATGGTCTTTAAAAAAAGTAGACAATAAACCAAAGACGGCAATATTTGTTTCTAAATATGGACACTGCCTACATGACATTCTATATAAGTGGAGCGCAGGTGAACTAAATATAGATATTCAATGTGTAATTTCAAACCATGAAGATATGAGAAAACTCGTAGAAGGCATGGGTATAGAATTTAGGTATCTTCCAATTACGAAAGAAACTAAAAAAGAACAAGAAGAAATTACATTTGAAATTTTAGAAGAAAGAAAAATAGAATTAATTGTGCTCGCAAGATATATGCAGATATTATCTCCTACATTTTGTAAATTGTATTCAGGTAAGATTATAAATATCCACCATTCTTTCTTACCTGGTTTTAAAGGAGCAAAGCCATATCATCAAGCATATAATAGAGGAGTTAAGATTCTTGGAGCAACTGCTCATTATGTTACTGCAGACCTTGATGAAGGTCCAATCATTGAACAAATGGTTGAAAGAATAGACCATTCAAAATCTCCAAAAGATATGGAATTAATAGGTAGAGACCTTGAAAAATCAACATTGTCTAAAGCTATAAAATACCATAGTGAACAAAGAATATTTTTAAACGGAAATAAAACTGTAATTTTTTAAACTAACTTACCTTTTAGTATATAATAAACATGGAAGAATCTGAATACAACAAGATAGAAATGGAAATCTTAAAAGAAATGGAAAGCCTATTAGCTAGTGAAACTAATACTTCCAATTTAAAAGAAATACAAAGTCTAAGAGTAAAGCTTAGAAAATTAAGATTAGACAATTTAGATAAGTCAAACATCGATAACTTAAACACTATATGAAAATTATATTAGTAGGCAAGGCAGCAGCAGGTAAAGATTATTTTAGAGCAAGGCTGGCAGATAAAGGTTTTAGAGGAGCTGTAAGTCATACAACAAGAACTCCAAGAGAAACAGAAACAGAAGGTGTAGACTATCATTATGTGTCAGACGATAAGTTTATGGAATTAGTTGAAGACGAACAGATTCTTGAATATATGGATTTTAAGGGCTGGAAATATGGAATGACAAAAGAGGAGTATAGAAAAAGCGACGTATTGATTATGTCACCAGATGGTCTTAAATTATTACCAGAAGAAATTAAAAAAGAATGTTTAATAATTTATTTAGACATCAACCCTACTACAAGATTAACAAGATTAATTTTAAGAGATGACAAAGCTTATCACCCAATGTCAAGAGAGATAGAGGATATGAAACAATTTAACGAGTTTACTGAATTCGACTTGAGGGTTACTAACCCAGAATTTTAGTGATATATAAATAGTAATTTTAAAACAACAAACATGTCAAAATTAGATGATTTAAAAGCAGAAAGAACTGAGATAGAAAAGAAAGTTACTGCTTTACAAAAAGAAAATGCGGCGATGATTTTTAATGTAGAAGTCGAAGACGTATCAATGGTAAAAACAATTCAAGACCACTTAAATAAAGGATATACTTGGGAAACTAAGAACGCAGCTATCGTTGTAACTTTATTTGATAGGTTAAAAGCTGAAAGAGCAAGAATTAGAAAAGAAATGGAGGAAACAACAGAAGATTATACTCCGGCTTTACAACTTAAAGCTTATGAATTAAATGGCTTATATCAAGCACTTTTAAATGTAAGAGGAACAGGTGTTGAAAATGCAAGAAAATTTGTAAAAATGCTAACATTGGTTGGAGAGTCAGTAACAAACGCAATGAACGAACTTACTGAATCAAATAAAGAAGTTTCTGATTTACACATTAGACTAAAAGATCTTGATGTAAATATTGACAGCCTTGAAAATACTGAGGAAGTTGAACCTAAGTTAGAAATAGTTGATGAAACAAAAGGTTAAGACTAAATTTATAGTAGCTTAATGACTAAAACTTTTATAACCGGTAATATGCAATTAGGGCGCCAATCTGCTATTGGAAAATGGAAGCGCCCTTATGTTAGTGTTGATAAAATGACATCTGATTTAATTAAAAATTGGAATGAAATAGTTTCTAATGAAGATGTTGTTTATCATATTGGTAATTTTGCATGGGACCCTAAAACAGCTTACGACGCATTATTACAACTCAAGGGTAGATTTATATATTTTATATTAGGAGAAAACGATCAACCCTTAAAGGACCTTCATAATAAAGGTAATTTACCTAAAAATGTAAAATTCATAGAACCTTATCACTCTTTAGATTCTTTGAAACTATGTTTAAATTATTGGCCTATGCAAGAATGGCCAAAGAAAGGTAAGAAATACTACAGTGTGATAGGCTACCCTACTCGCAAATATAAAACAGTACCTAAAAAAAGAATGATAAACTGTAGTACAGATCAATGTAACTTTAAACCACAGGATATTAATTCTCTTATACAATTATTAGAAGAAATTTCATAATTGTTAATAACTTTTTGAAAAAAGTTGCCTAAAAATTTTCACGGGTCAAAGATTATAGTTATATTAGTACTATAATTAAAAAAATAAAAATTATGCCAAAAACAAAAACTACATATAGAGAACTAGCAGAAAACTTTGTAGCATCAAGGTCAGAAAAAGACTACAATTTAATCTACAATAGAGTAAAGCCAGGTCTCAAAACATATATCTATAAAATCGTAAAAGATAATCAAATCGCAAATGATTTAACTTCAAATGTATTAATTAAATTATGGACTAAAATCGATCAATACAATCCAGAATGGCAAATTACTACATGGCTTTACAAAATAGCTTATAATGAATCTTTAGGTTATATTAAAGAAAGAAATAAAAAATCTTCATTAGATCAACTTAGAGAATTCGGTGTGCAGGTAGGTGATGATGGCATCATCAACGGTTCTGCAAATGGACTCTTAATGGAGTACGAACAAAAAACTGAAAACGATTATATTGAAGAAGATCAAGAACTTATGCAAAGGTATGAAAGCGCACTTAAAGCAATAGTAGACTTAAAGCCAATGTATAAGGAAATTATGGAAGATAGACTTTTAAAAGGTATGAAATATGAAGATATTTCTGCAAAACATAAGGTAAATCTTCAGACCGTAAAAAACAGAATACGTAGAGGAAAAACATTAATCGCCCAAAAAATTCAAGCATGAAAAGTAAAGAAGAATTAGCATTAATGTGGGTAATAGTAGGACTAGTGGTAATTCCTTTAGTTATACTCTATCCACCTGTTTTAATAGTAGGCTTATTTTTATATGCCGCAACTAAATTGTATAATCATTATAATTATAAATAAAATGAAAACCCTAAATAGAAAATTAAATAGAAGAGCCATGATGCTTGTAGAAATTTACGATCATTATGAAGGCAAAAATATAAATAAAGAAAAAGTAGACCTTTTAACAGATAACCAATTAGAAAAACTCTATCTTGAAATATTAACAGAAAAACAAGAAGAGGCAGAACAATTGGCAATCCAACATGAAAAAGATATTAAGAATGGTTTATATGGTGAAGAATATTAACAGGATATATAAACAAATAAGAAATACAATATATAATTAGTATGGAAGAACCAAAGCATATCTTAGATATTTTAATTGAAAAAATATCAAAAAATATAGATAAAGATATTAAAGTTTATTTAGCAATGGATGATAACGATAAAGAACTTCTTGCTATTAAAACTAAAGATCAGGAAAGAGGACTAGACCTCGCTCAAATAGTAAATTCATATGGATTTTTTAGAATTTATCAAAGTGATTCAGAAGATGAGGCATTAGATAAATTATCTAATAATTTAATTAAATCTATTAATGAACTATTAGAACAAGGAGCTTCTGAAGAGAAGTAAACTTATGGGGGATTAGCTCAGCTGGCTAGAGCGCCTGCCTTGCACGCAGGAGGTCATCGGTTCGACTCCGATATCCTCCACTAAGTTCATCTTGGTTATTAAAAAATAAACAAAAACTAAAAAAGTTATATAATATATTAACAATTAAATTTTAAATTATGACAGAATTATTAGAACAATTACAAACGACTTTAGATAGTATTCAAGAAGATGCTCAAAAGTTTAACGAAAAAGGAAATAAAGCTGCAGGTACCAGAGTAAGAAAAGGTATGCAAGCAATTAAAGCTTTAGCACAAGATGTTAGAGTACATGTTTCAGAAACTAATAAAACTAACGGTTAAATTATAAAATTAGTAGGTAGGTTACAAGACCTTCTAGATCACCCTAGATAACTTTGTTTCCTGCCTATTATGTTTTTGCCTTTGTAGCTCAGCTGGCTAGAGCAGCTGATTTGTAATCAGCAGGTCGTGGGTTCAAGTCCCTCCAAAGGCTCCAATAAAAATTATGAAATTGACAAGCATATTATATTGGTTATATCAACCCTTCAATTATTGGTATAATTTCTTTTTAGAATTTAGAATTTGGTTTATTTTTCAAACCACTACTAAAAGAAATAGAAAGAAACTTGAAGAACAAGATTTAAGAGTCGATTGGATTGGCAGAGTTTATGGTGTTGTAAACGTACCAGATGAAGTTTTAGGTGCTGCTGAAGAAATACAACAAGCTTATGTATTAAAACAACTTGGCCAGTTTGGTGGTGTCATGAATGAACTTAAAATATCAAACGTAGTTTACCCACAAATACAAGAAATTCCAGGCAGTGGAGCCTATTTAGTTATATTTTGGCCAGTACTTGATCGATTAAATGTATTTGCAATAATTGGTAGTCTACTATACACTCTGTTTTATACATTTATGGTCTACTTATTAATTAGACTATTTGTTGTTTATAATATCTTTGGATGTTTATTCGATTTTATTAAAGATTTATTATAATGGAAGAAGTTAAAAGAGTCCACAAAGATGGAAAAAGATTTTACCAAGTTACAAAGGATGGAAAGGTAATTGCAACATTGCCATCGGTAACAACAATTCAAGGTGAAATGTCAGACAAGAGTGGTCTTGAAAAATGGAAAAAGAGAGTTGGCGAAGCAGAGGCAAATAGAATAAGTCAACTATCTATGAATAGAGGAACTATAATGCACAGGCAAATTGAACTCTATAAATCTTATGAAGGTACTCCCGAAGAAATGAAAGAACAACTTTCGGAAGCCTGTAAAATTGACGAAGAAATTAATGAAGTTGTACAGAAAGAAAATGGAAATCTTTATTTAGAAGAAGCATGGAAAATGTTTGACAAATTTTATTATAATCAAAGTAGATTCTTTTCTAGAATCGATGAGGTATTAGATGCAGAAAGGTTTCTTTGGACTCTTAAAGGAGGTGAATATGCCGGTACTCTTGATAATGTATCAAGAATGAAGGATGGTAGTGTACAAATAATAGACTATAAAAATAGTAGAAAGCCAAAAAGACTTGATTGGATAACAGGCTACTTTCAACAAACTGCGGCTTATTGGGTTGCATATTGGGATAGAACTGGTATTAAAGCAGATGGTGCAGAAATATGGATAGCCAATGAGGTTGATGATATGCCACAATGCTTTACACTAGATAAACAAGACCTTGAAGACCATTATAAAAGCTTTATAGAAATTAGAAAGGCGTTTAAAAACAAGTTTGGCTATTAAATGATAATTTCACACAAGCACAAGTGTATTTTTATTAGAGTTCCAAAATGTTTAAGTACTTCAATTGAAGATTTTTTTATTAAGCTCGATCCTAATTGTATTAGTAGTAGTAATAAAATACCATACGGTCATGAAACTGCTAGGCAGGTAAAGCAAATGGTTACTAAAGACGAATGGTATTCTTATTTTAAGTTTACATTTTTTAGAAATCCTGAAAAAAGATTTATTTCTCAATATGTCGATCATTCTAATTATAAAATGGATTTTTCCAATATGAATTGGCTTTTAACAGAAAACTCAACTTTAAATAAACCAGAGGATAAAATAATTAAAAAACACGATTTTTCACAATTTCAAGTCTTTAGTAGATGGTGGAATAAACCAGGTTTTACTTATCAACAAGTAGATTGGCAAGATGAAAAACTAGATTTTATTGGAAACATGGATAAAATTAAAAGAGATTGGAATTTTATTAAAGAAAAAATAGGCATAAATGAATCATTAAAATTACCACACACAAATGCTACAAATTCTAAAGATTGGAAATTAGATTATGATTCTAAATTATTACTAAATATATTCTATAAGGATGATTTGGAATTCTACGATAAATTAAAATAGATATATAACTTTAGAAAAAAAAACTAAACTATGTTTAAAAATATTACAGAAAGGATATTTCCTTTCTTAATTGCATTAACTGCTCTCTCAGTAAGTGCTTCTGCTGCTTTTTACTCAGTAAGTGGTTTAAGTAAACTTTTTGCAGGAGCAAGGTTTGAAGTAATCATAATGGCAGGAAGTCTTGAGGTTGCAAAACTTGTTATTGCTTCCTTACTTTATCAATATAGAAAAACTATTCCAAAACTTCTTAAAGGATATTTAACAACAGCTTGTGTTGTTTTAGTTTTAATCACATCAATGGGTATTTATGGTTTCTTAAGTGCTGCATATCAAGAAACGGCCAATAAGGAAAACAATCAAGAAGCCAGAATCGTCTTAATTGAAACAAAGCGTGATAACGTTAAAAACCAACTTGAAGTTTATACAAGTGAAAAAGAATCAACAGATGACGCAGTTGTAGAATTAAGAAAAGGTCTTTCAAATAATAAAGTGCAATGGAAAGACAAGGAAACTGGTCAAATTATAACATCAACTTCTAGTAGAACAAGAAAGGCGTTGGAACGTCAACTTGATCAGGCAATGGAAAGACAGTCTAAGGTAAATGAAAAAATAGATGAGTTAAATGAACAAATTTTTAATTATGAAAGTGAAATAGTTGAAACTCGTATTGGAGATGGTAGCACAAGTGAGCTTGGTCCCCTTAAATATTTAGCAGGTTTAACAGGCTTTCCAATGGATAAAATTATAAACGTACTTTTACTTGTAATAATATTTGTTTTCGATCCACTAGCAATCGCCCTTGTAATTTCAGCTAATTTTGCATTTGAAAGACTTAAGAAAAAACAAAAGGAATGGATTGAAGATAAAGCGTTTTCAGAACATGTAGATGACATTCTAGAAGAAGACGAAGACGAATGGAAAGATGAAGCTCCATGGCATGATGATGTTTTTGAGGAAGTAGACTTTGATGAAGAAGAATTTCCACTAAAGACAGGTGAACCATATTCAATGGATGAAGTTAGTGAAGCTTTAAATGTAGAAGATGAAGACCTTTTAGACAAAGCTACTAGGGAAAAAGAAATAAAAAAAAGAGATAACTTTTTAAATATTCTAAAAAAAGAAGATAAAAATGAAGATGATAGTTAAATCAGGAGATAATGGCCCTTTAGTAAGAATTTTGCAAGAACTTTTAGGAATTGAAGTAGATGGTATTTTTGGACAACAAACTTTAAGAAATGTTAAGTTATTTCAAAGAAATAATAATTTAACCCCAGATGGAATTGTTGGACCTTTGACTTGGAAAAAAATAGGATTTGATCCATTAGAAGACGAACTAGATACAGATAGAGAAGTTTATGAAAACTGGATAGAAACATATCATTTGCCACCTGGTCAATATGTAAATAAAGAAACTCCTAAAAAGTATATCATGATTCATCACACCGCTGGTAGAGAAAACCCTTATAAGACAATAGATCATTGGTCAAGAGATAATAGAGGTAGAGTAGGAACTAATTATGTAATTGGAGGAGTTTCTATAGATGGAAAAAACAACGAACATGATGGTAAGATTCTTAGAGCAATTAATGATGAGTATTATGGATGGCATATTGGCAAAGGAGGAAGTTTTTATATGAAAGAACATAGTCTGTCGATTGAAATATGTGGAGCAGGCGGTTTAAAAATGAAAGATGGAAAATGGACAACATGGTGGGGAGATGCAGTAGACTCATCTCAGGTTTGTGAATTAGAAAAACCATTTAGAGGCTATCATGCCTTTCACACATATTCAGATGAACAACTAAAATCATTAAAGGCTTTATTAATTTATCTTAGTAAAAAACATGGAATTGATTTAAAAAAAGGAATGCAAAGTTTAATGTTGCAAAACATAAATCCATTTGATTTTAATTTGGAAATATATAATGGCAAAATTAAAGGCTTAATTAGTCATACAAACTGTAGAAAAGATAAAAGTGATGTTTTTCCTAATCCTAAACTAATAGATTTAATCGCAACTTTGTAAACATTCTTTATTTTTTCAATATAATACTTAAATAAATAAATTTTAATAAAATGGCAACTAAAACAAAAGAAAAAGCAACAACTACAAAAGAAACTCAAGACACAGCTACAGAAACGACTAGTGTATCAGGTGTTTTTAAACAAGCAAGTGAAATGACAATTAATCAAGCAGTTGGAGTTTTAGCTCAAACCGCAACAATGGCTCAAAAACAAGGCATATTAACAGTCAATGACGCCGTATTAGTAGCAAGAGCTTTAGAAATTGTTCAATATAATGAAGAGGCTTAGTACCCTATTATTTTTCTTATCGTTAACATTATTTTCTTTTTCGCAAAAATCTAAAAAGGTAAAATTTGAAAAAGAAAATTATTGGGGGTATTATAGTGAAGTATTCGAACAGCCTCTCTTTATAAGATATGAGATTCATCATTGTAATTATGGAGAATCTAGAAAAGGTTTAAAGTTCTATAAAGATAAAAAAATACATACATCTGATAAAGCTGACTATTATAAAAACCCATGGGATAAAGGGCATATCGTTCCAGCCGCAAGTCAAAATTGCACATATCAAATGATTAAAGAGACTTTTAATTATTTAAACTGTGCTTTGCAATATTATAAATTAAATCAAGGACCTTGGAGACTTCTTGAAGAATATGAAAGAGAACTTGCATCTAACTGGGATGTTGTTGTAGAAGTAAAAGTAGAATTTAATGAAAATAGTAAAAGACTAAGTACAGGCGCAGTCATACCCTCCGGATTTTGGAAAACAATTATTTTAGACGATGGTTTGATCGTTTATCAATACTATTTTCCAAATATTGAACCTATCCACAAAGGTTATGAAAAATATCAAATATATAATTAAATCACTAATTTTAAGGCTTTATGAAAAAAATAGAAAGATTCTTACAACTGTTTTCTGAATTTAATTTAATAGTAACTGAGCCAGGTAGAGATGGTCAAGGTAGAGGAGTTTATTTAGCGGAAAAAGAAGTCTTAAATCCAGCAGTACAAGATTTATATAAAAGTATTAAAAAACTAGAAAGAGAATACAGTGCTGCAAAGCGAGCATTTAAAGCAGGTAGAATTCCAAGAGAAGAATTATTTGACTATGAATGGAGACTATTTGAATTAAAAGAAGAGCTTAGAAAAATACAAGGAGGAGATTAATGGAAGACACTATTTTAAAGTATGTTGGAGAATGGGGGCTTTTTGCCCTTTCTGCTTTTTTAGGTTTTGCTTTTAAAGATACTATTCAGAATTTCTTTACAGGCTTACAGTTTTTATGGGGTCATGATTTTGATGTTGATGACATCGTCTATATTAAAGGAGTTAAAGAAGCAAGAATTGTAAGACAGAATGTTTGGAAAACCACATTCTATGTTTTTCCACATCAAAGAAAATTTATAGTTCCTAATCATTTATTATGGAAACTTGATATTGAAAAAGAGCTTCCTAAATTAAAAGATTAAACAAATCTAAATTAGTTACTAAAGAACATAAACTTTTTATAAAAGAGTGATATATAGATGCTAACAAACACGATTAGCCTTATGATAAATTCAATAATTTATGGCCTTTTGGCCTCTTTCTTTTTAGTATTAATTACAAGAATATGTGTCTTGCTTTCAAAAAGATTTGAAAAAATAAGTATGGGTTTAGCCTATGGAAGTTTAGGAGCTAAGCTTTTCTTTTTAGGAATATTTACTGTAGTAATTAAAGGCGAAATAGAAAATTCAATAGTCTATGCAACTATTATTCTTATGTCAATTATTTATTGTAACGCCTACACATTCCTCGCACTCACTAAAAAGTAACAGAGATATATAATTCTGTTATGAGTCCAACAGAGTTATATGAAGCGAAACCCTATAAGATGGGTAAAATCTTAGTCTTTGACTTAGATGATACTATTGTTGTTACGCCAGCTAAAATTCAAGTTAAAGATAAAGTAACCGGCGAAACATTTTCTATTACTCCGGAAGAGTTTAATACTTTTCAAAAAAAACCACATCAAATGTTAAGTTTTGAAGAATTTAAAAGTCTTGAAATTATGAAAGCAGGTAAGCTTATTAATTATTACTTTAAAATTTTAAAAAAAGCTTATAAAAGAAAAATTGCAATCGGAATTGTTACAGCAAGAGATGATAAAAAAATGATTTATACCTGGTTAAAAGATCATTTAAAAACTCCAGTAGATAGCGATTTAATATTCGCAGTCAATGATCCAATTCATAAATTTAAAGGAGATATTGCAGAAAGAAAAAAAGAAGCATTTAGAGAAATAATAAGTCAAGGTTTTAATGACTTAGAGTTTTATGACGACGACGATAATAATTTAAGACTAGTACAATCATTAGAAAAAGAATTTTCAATGATAAATATATCAACAATTAAAGCATTTAAAAATAAGAGATGATGAGATTGAAACCTTATAAAGAATTTAGTCTCATTCTTGAGGCTCAACAAAAGCTTAAATTAAACGTCCCAAAAGACGTCAAAGCATTACATGCACTTTTCAAGAAAAACGGAAAGGAATTGTATATAGTAGGAGGAGCAGTTAGGGACGCTCTTCTTGGAACAACACCGAAAGACTTCGATTTAGCAACAGATGCGTTGCCAGAAGAAGTAGTAGCCATTATTAAATCCGGAGGCTACGATACAATAGGTGAGGTTGGCCAACAGTTCGGCGTTGTAATTGTAAAGACTCCATCCTTTAGGGAAGGTATGGAGATAGCTACATTCAGGGAAGATATCGGAAAAGGTAGAAGACCTGACGCAGTGAAATATTCTACAATCGACGCCGACGTGTTGCGAAGAGATTTAACAATCAACGCACTCTTTTATGATATCGATAGAGAGGAAGTTGTAGATTTAGTAGGAGGAGTTGCGGACATTCAAAGTAACACTATTCGTACAGTTGGTAGAGCACAGGAAAGATTCGATGAAGACCCATTAAGGAAACTTAGGGCTCTTAGATTTGCCGGTAGAACAGGTAGCAAACTTGAAAAAAACACAGCAGAAGCCATTATCAGTGATAATAGCCTTGAAGGTGTAAGTCCAGAAAGAATTAGAGATGAATTTAAAAAGTCAGTCATTTCTGCAAAGTCAGCTAAAAAATATTTAGAAATGGTAGAGCAATATAGACTATGGGGAGTTATGTTTCCAGATATTAATATAAACAAAACATTTATAGATAGTAAGAATTGGTCTTTACAGACTGCGACGCTTTTTAAAGTAAATGAAAATGATATTATTAGAAAAAGATTAAATAAACTTGCATTTTCAAACGAAGAAATAGACACTATAATATTTTTAAAAGATTTTTTAGAAATTAAGCCTGAAACCGTATTTGAACTTAATAAGAAGCACAAAATTACAGGGGTTGATTCTAGGACACTTACTGAATGGAGTAAATTAAATAGACTTGACTTGAAAACGGTTAAAGCCTTCTTAAAATATAAGCCATCAACAGATGGTAGAAGCGTAATGAAAGAATTTGGAGTTCGAGGGCCAGAAATCGCAACTAAAATCAGAGAAATAGAAGCAGAAAAATTTAAAAGACTCATATGAGAAGAATACCTGCATATAGTGAATTTGTAAAAACTTCAAAATTGCAAGGTATTATAAAAACAAAATACGGTAACAAGATAGACAGGTTACATATTTTTGAAGATGAGGATAGTGTTGAATTTAATTTAATAGTAATTAAAAAAGACCAGAGAAATACTGGCATTACTACAGACATTTTAAATACTGTAATTGAATATGCAGATAGAGAAGGTAAAATAGTTAAACTAACACCTGCCGATGATTATGGTAGTGACCTAAAAAGACTTAAAAAATTCTACAAAAGATTTGGCTTTATTTCAAATAGTGGCAGAAACAGAAACTTTAAATATAGAGACATGATGCTCAGATACCCTAAATAATGGAAGTAATAGAATTTCATTTTTTTACAGATACACCTATAGATTTTGAATTTAAGAAATATAGTTTGCTTTCATATTTAGTAAAGGCTGATGCAAAATATGTTAACTTAGAATTTTCACCATGGCTGTTACATAATGAAAGACTTTATATAGATATTAGTAATTATATAGATAATTTTGAAATTATAAAACAAAACATGACCGATAAAACAGTAAGATTTTCTGATCGTTCTATTTTTTATCATTATGAAGAACCTGAAACATTAAATGAATTAGAAGAAATAGGTAAGTTAATCAAATATGCAAAGCCTAAGATTTGGAAAAGTAACATATTTGGTAAAGAATTGGCTAAAAACTCAGGCGCAATTTTATGGTGATCTGTGATATATAAAAATAAAGTATCACATGTTTCTTAGACACGCGTTTCACGCATTTCAAGTAGTACTATGTTTATTTTTCTGTGTTGCATGGCCAGGTTGGCTAGCGGATGGATATTTAGATTCTATGTACCTTAAGATTGCTACATTTATTGCAGCATATGGAGGGTTTATCGGATCTCTTATATGGTATATGAAATGGACAAAGAAAAATAAGTAGAAATAACAAAATAAAAATATTAAGGAGTTTCTCCAGGTGCATACTAATATAAAAAAAACAGAATCGATATTTTACATATAATTAATATGATAGGACAAATGACAATCACAGAAGTAGAGCCAGCTTTAAAATCAATTGCAAAAGAATATGGCTTAAAATTAAATAGAGTTAAAGAATTTAATATTGCTAAAAAATTACTTTCAATTAGATACTCCTACTACAATAAATACGAATGAAAATTTTAAGAAAGATAGAAAGATGGTTAGACTTGCACGTTGGCTGGATTTTTATAAATGGGTATAAAAGAGAAGCTTGGCAAAGATACCTCAGAAAGAAATATAAAGAAGATATATAATTAAATAGAAAAATTATAATATTTAATGGAAACTTTATTAACTTTAGAAATGGTTACTTTAGTCAATGGTTTAGCCATTCAACACTCTAGTGAATGGGAAGACTATTTAGAAATGAATGCACAAATTCATGGCTTAACAAAAGAAGAATACGCTGCGTATTATTTAGGCACTCAATGGCAAATGCAATGCATGGAAAGCTTACAAATGTTAGCAGAAAAGAAAGTCACTCGTAAGCAATTAGATAAAGCAATTAATGATGTTGCAAAAATCACAAACGATCTTAAGAAAGTAGTTAAAGACTGGGCAGCCGCTAGAGATGCTGGTAAAACAGAAGAACAGGCAAAAAAACTGGAAGAGCTTAAAAAACTAAATGACGAAAAAACAGCTGCACAAAAAGTAGTTGATGGTCATATTCAACAATTAGATAAAAACGTAGAATTAGAAACTTCAGAATCTATGAATGAGAAATATAGAGAAACTAGACATCAATCGACTGATTTTTCTGAGCCAGGTAATGATGGTGATATTTACTTTTCAAAAAGAGAGGGCAGTGCTGTTGGTGTAAAAAGAGGAGATAAATTACAAATGATTTATGTTTTTCAAAAAGAACCTAAATTAGGAAAGATTCAAAAATCTGATAAACGTTGGGAAAACATGGGTCCAGCTTCTGAAAAACTTTTAATTGATTTAATAGGTAGAGAAGAAGGTAAAATCTTATTTAAGTTTGTTTCCACACTTGAAGAATCAGTAAACGAAGCTGTTTCTAGATCTACTAAAATATATTGTGTTGCAACACCAGCTCCTCAAAAAATGTTAGTTCAAGAGTTAGAAAATATTTTTGGAGATGATTATAGAAATATAGTTACAGAGTTCACGGACGATGAAGGTTATGAGTCAGTTTTATTATTTAATCTTACTAAAAATGATATCGCTTCAATACAAAAGAGAGTTGCTGATGTTTTAATTTGGGAATACTCAATTAAAAGGGGTAAAGAAATTATGGAATCTGTAAATGAAAAAATTCAAGTTGCAAGTTTAGAAGATGCAATAGAAGCTGAACAAGGTGGAGATTTAAACAAAAGACATTTAGATAAAATATTAAAACTTAAGGCAGCAAAAAGAATGCACACAATGACAAGGGCTGAAGAAAAAACTTATCAAGCAATTCTTAGAAAATATAAAATTGCAATGGATGATGCACACGTTGGAGACATGATGGAAGCAATCGACATGGATATGGTAAATACTGAGTATGGCTTTTGGGGAACAATGGACCAAAAAGAAGACTTTGACAGTGTTGAAATAGCCTATGAAGATGCAATGAATTATTTAATGGGTAGCTTTAAATTTACAGACGAAGGAGCCTATAACTTTTTAAACAGTAAATGGGGTAGAAAACTCGTAGATGAATATTATGACGGAGGCCACTATAATATGGTTGACACAATTGATGCATTTACATCACCTACTAATATGAAAAAATATGCTAGACAATTTAACGAGTCTAAAACAACTATGAAAAATTTAGAAACATTAGAAAGCTTTATAAATGAAGCTGCACCAAAAATGAGTGATAGCGCAGAAACTAAAAATCTTTTAAATTTAAGAGACCAAGTGGCAAACGCACAAAAAGGCGGCTCTGAAGGTAGATATGGCAAAGACTTTGAAAAGGCAAAAACAAAAGCATTAAGAGCCATTGAACAAATGATAACATATGCCAAAATTGGCGTTTAAAAAAATAACAACCTAAAAGGAGGTGTTTAATTATGAAAACATTAAAATTTAAAGAATTAAAAAAATTAAACGAAAAATTAGATGAAGCAAAATATAAACACATGTATTCTGCAACAATTTCAGATGAGGAAGATGAAAGATGGGAAACATGGGAATATGATTTTGAAAAAGAAATTTCTGATTTTATCGAAGGTGTAAAAAAAGACTGTTACGAAATTGGCGGAGATTTTAGAGGTCCAGGATATTGGGCAACTGCTAAGAAAATGATTGAACAGTCCTTGAGAAAAGCAGGTAAATAATGAAAATATTAGAATCATTTAATCAATTTATAGGTGAAGCATATTCTCCTAAAGCTACTGAAAAGACTATAGTGTCTTTTTTTAATAAAGTAGGTTTTACAGATGTAAGTTCATCTAAAAACTATGGAGGAATATTCGTTACTGTAAGTCTAGATGATTTTGAAGAAGCTGGAAATGGTAAAGCTCCAAAAGAAATTGTTAAATTACAAAAACTTGTTAGAAACTATGCTGCTAAAAATGATGGTGTTTTAACAATGACAACAACATTAGGTTATTTTGGAGGAAATGAATTCAAGGTCACATTAGCAGATGCAGAAATGAAACCATCTAAAGTCTATCATAAAACAGGCCGTAAAAATGTTGCATCTATCCTAAAAAATGGAATGATGTCTAAAAAAGCCCATGGACATAGTGATACATTTGGTAGTGGGTTATCAGGTAGTAATGATACTGAACAACTATACAGTGCAACTTTTGCAGTACCTACAAAGGGAAAGGCAAAAGAATTAGATGATTATTTTAGTTTTGTAGACCCTATAATTTTAGAAATTAATGCTAAACCATATACATGGTATCAGGATCCATTAATGCCACCTGATATGAAGTCAATGTTTAGTTATGATGATATTAAACCAGAAGATATTAAAGAAATAAACTAAAATAGTCTAATTTCTAGTATTTCTCACCTACTTGTTAAATATATAAATAAAAATAGAATTTAACATGTCACAGGAAAAGTCTAACTCCGAATTAGTAAAGGAATTAATAGATGCATTTTCTCAATTAAAAGAGAAATTTGAAGATCCTAATAGAATTTATTTAGAAAAATCTATTAAGCAATTAATGGAAAATCAAAATGAAATGAAGGATCAAATTTCAGGTTTAAAAAAGGAATTGTTAAATCCACGTACAGGTGTAGTTGTGGAAACTATCAAAAATACTGAGTTTAGAGAAAAGATTGAGGATAGTGGATCGCTTGGTATAGATTTATTAACTGAACATAAAGAATTAATTAAATGGAAAAATAACATTAATAAAGCCTTTTGGTTAATGTTAACCACAGTTCTTGGTATTTTAGCATTTCTTGTAACAAACACTTTATAAAATGGTAGCTGATAGAATATCTCTAACATATATTAAAAATGCTTTGGAATCTGTTGAAGAAAATAACGGTAAAATAGATTCTATTCTTTTGAGTAGAACTTCTAATTATGGTAAAAAAACAGTTCCTAGATTTAATAATACAATAGAATTTAAAAAATTCATTGAAGATCTTTATAAATATACGCAACCTAATGACTGTGCATGTCAAACACAAAACGAAGGAATATATACTTTATTAAATTTTAGTTTTAAAAAAGGAGTTAATATTATTTCTATGAATAATCTAGAAACAGGTTTTCAAAGTTCAAAGATAAATGAAATTAATAAAATAACTCTTAAAAAATTAAATGACTTAAATAATTTAAATGAAAATCTTAGAGATTTATTTTTAAATTATACATGTTTTCCTTATGTAGAATTTGGTTATATTGATATGGAATATGTTGAAATAATAAAAAACGAAAGCTATTCAGAAATGATAGATCTTTATAAAAAAACTAAATAAAAGTGAGTAAACCTTTAGACGATTTTACATTAAGTAATTTACCATCCTTTAGGACTTTAGTTCATAGAGGACCTAATGGTTATTGGAAGCCAATATATCCTAGTGAAGTAGGTAGAGCATTAAAGCATGAAGAAGCAGACTTTAATTATACGGTACTAACAAATACAATTGCTAATTATAGAATTTATCCAGGAGGTCAGCTTCCTTCTAATTATAGTGATACCGAAGATTTTTCAAATGATGAAAATAAATTTTTAGTTCTTAAAAAAGATGGTACAGATTTTTACTGGACAGTCGAAACAGTTTTAGGTGGAACTTCAACTGGAGGCGGCGCAAAAGGTGAAAAAGGAGAACCTGGTAGTGGAAATGGAGACGGAGGAGATGTAGGTGCTGATGGAGGTCAAGGCGCTGTAGGTGAACAAGGTGCTGTAGGTGAACAAGGTGCTCCAGGTGCTGATGGAGGTCAAGGTGCTGATGGAGGTCAAGGAGCTGATGGAGGTCAAGGTGCTGATGGAGGTCAAGGTGCTTTAGGTAATCAAGGAGCTGATGGAGGTCAAGGTGCTTTAGGTAATCAAGGAGCTGATGGAGGTCAAGGTGCAAAAGGTGCTAAAGGAGAACCTGGTAGTGGAAATGGAGACGGAGGAGATGT
>MDTC01011810.1_pt1 | contig 23299 bp, 24 predicted proteins | sample 811181 | NCBI WGS metagenome assembly MDTC01 (sample SAMN05326644, study PRJNA326480) | marine metagenome | isolation source: seawater | place: Pacific Ocean: North | collected 2011 | reverse complement strand
CCGTTGACGAAAGCGTATATCGGTTTATAATTCTCTACAACTCCATTTACAGGAAATGTTTCTTGAGAAAATAGATTATTACAAAAGATAATTAGTAAAAAAAAATTAAGTAATTTCATAGTTAACTTAAAGGTGTGAAATTACTAAAATTTAGCTAATAATTTTGTTTCTTTGTACTAAGAAAAAAATAATAATATGAAAACTTATCAAGCAAATCTTATTAATGCACTTACTCTAATTGTTATGTCACTATGGTCATACTTAGCTTATGTACCAACTGCCGACAAACCTGATCCTTCAATAACAGCGCTAATTCCTTTGTTCTTGGGCGTTATATTACTTCTTTGTAATGGAGGAGTAAAAAAAGAAAATAAAACTATTGCTCATATAGCTGTTCTTGTAACTTTAGTTGCAATTTTAGGAAATGCTACTAAACCTTTAATGTCAGCAATTGAAAATGGGAGAACACTAGGTGTTTTTAGAGTGTCATTAATGATTTTAACCTCTATAATTGCCATGATTACGTTTGTTAGAAGCTTTATTGCTAATAGAAAAAGAAAGAATAGTTGATTTATGATAGAAAAAGCAGTTCTTATAGGCGTCGTGACGCCTAATGTTTCTGTAGAACAGTCACAGGAATATTTAGAAGAGCTTGCATTTTTAGCAAAAACAGCCGGAGCAAAACCAGTTAAAAAATTTACTCAAAATTTACTCAAGCCAGATAATAAGACTTTTATTGGAAAAGGTAAAATGGAAGAGGTTTTCTTATATGTTAAAGAGAATTCTATAGATGTTGTGATTTTTGATGATGATTTATCTCCGTCTCAACTTAAAAATATTGAGCAAATATTTAAAGATAAATGTAAAATATTAGATCGAAGCAATTTGATTTTAGATATTTTTGCAAGCCGAGCAAAAACTTCACAGGCTAGAACACAGGTCGAACTTGCGCAGTACCAGTATCTTTTACCAAGATTGACAAGGATGTGGACGCATTTAGAAAGACAAAAGGGAGGAATAGGAATGAGGGGCCCTGGAGAAACACAAATCGAAACTGATAGACAAATAATAAGAAATAAAATTTCTCTCTTAAAAAAGAAGTTGCAAAAAATCGACAAGCAAGCATTAACAAGACGAAAAGGACGAGAGCATTTAATTAGAGTTGCTTTAGTAGGATATACTAATGCAGGTAAATCTACTTTGATGAACAAATTAGCAAAATCAGAGGTATTTGCTGAAGATAAATTATTTGCAACCCTTGATACAACTGTAAGGAAAGTGGTAATAGAAAATCTTCCATTTCTTCTTACGGATACAGTAGGCTTTATTCGAAAGTTACCGCATCAGTTGATCGAAAGTTTTAAATCTACTTTAGATGAAGTCAGAGAAGCTGATTTTATTATTCATTTAGTTGATATTTCAAATCCAAATTTTGAAGACCATATAAATGTAGTTAATAAAACTATATTTGAGATAGGAGCTCAGGGTAAGCCAATAATTATAGTATTTAACAAAATAGATGCCTATACATTTATTGAAAAAGACATAGATGATTTAACACCTCCAACAAAAGAAAATATTTCTTTGCAACAATTACAGAAAACCTGGATGTCTAAAATATTAGATACAGATACTATGTTTATTTCAGCAAAAGACAAGTTAAACTTTGATGATTTTAAAAACAAATTATACGATAAGATAAAGAAATTACATCAAGTGAGATATCCGTACAACAATTTTTTATATTAGTTAAATGATTGCAAGTCATAGAGTTTTTTATAGTGACCTTTTTTCTTAATTAGATTATCATGTGTGCCTTCTTCTACCACTTTTCCTTTATCTAATACAATTATTTTGTCGGCGTTTTTAATTGTTGAAAGACGATGGGCAATTATTAAAGAAGTTCTAGATTTCATTAGATTTTCTAATGACTCTTGTACTAATTTTTCTGATTCTGTGTCTAAAGAAGAGGTTGCTTCGTCTAAAATTAATATATCAGGGTTTTTTAAAACTGCCCTAGCGATACTAAGTCTTTGTTTTTGCCCTCCAGATAATTTATTACCCTGATCTCCTATTATAGTATTATACCCATTTTCAGTTTTGAGTATAAAATCATGCGCATTAGCAACTTTAGCGGCGTTTATTATATCTTCTTTTTTTGCACTTTGGTTTGATAATTTAATATTATTATAAATTGTATCATTAAATAAAATAGAGTCCTGATTAACAATACCCATTATATTCCTCAAGTTAGATTTTTTAATATCTTTTATATTAATGTTGTCAATAAAAATTTTCCCATTTTCAATATCATAAAATCGAGCTAGTAAATCCGCAATTGTTGTTTTTCCACTTCCAGATTGACCAACCAATGCGACTTTTTGACCTTTTAAAATCTCAAAATATATGCCATTCAAAACATTTAAACTTTGATACTTAAATGATACATTGGTGTAGGTAATTTTATTTTGAACTGAATTGATACTTTTAGCATTAATACTATCCTTAATAGTATTTTTTTCATCCAAAATTTCATAAATTCTTTGCGCTGCAGCGCTTCCTTTTTGGATATGGTAATATGAGCTAGTTAAGGATCTCGCCGGAGGAATAATTTGAGAAAAAATTAAAATGTAACCAATAAACTCTTGACCTGACATCAGATTATCTCCATTAAGAACAATTTGCCCTCCAAACCACATGACTATTGCCAAAACTATTGTACTTAGAAATTCACTTAAAGGAGAGGAGAGGTCTTTTTTTCTAAGAAGTGAAGTCATAATTTTTTTATATTCGGAACTATTTTTATTAAAATTTTTATTGATTTGATTTTCAGCATTAAAAGCTTTGATAATTTTTAGTCCTGACAAGTTTTCATCAATAATAGAAAGTAAAAATCCCATTTTTTTTTGTCCCTTATCAGATGTTCGTTTCAGAGACTTTCCTATTGCTGCGATTATTATACCTGTTATTGGAAATAAAATAATTACAAATAGTGTAAGTTTTGGGCTAATAATAATTAAAGTTGTTAAGTATATAAAGATCTGAATAGGATCTTTAAAAATCATTTCAATTGAGCTCATAATACTCCATTCAATCTCTACTAAATCAGAAGTTAACCTAGAGGTTAAATCCCCTTTTCTTTTTTCTGTAAAAAATGGCATTGATAAGGAGAGCATTTTTTTATGTAGATCTACTCTGATATTGTGAACAATTCCATTTCTAATAGGTATTAGAAAAAAAAGTGCTAGATACCTAAAAAGATTTTTAAGGAAAAAAGTTACAACTATTAAAATACATATAAGTGCAAGAGTATCTACTTCACCTTTATCTTGTACAGTTTTACTAATCAAGTAATAAAAATTATCTTTAATTGAATCAGCATTAAATGCTAAGTCTGGGGCACGATCCACTCTGCTTGTTTCATCAAAAAGAATACCTAAAAACGGGATGACCATAGTTAATGAAACTAAAGAAAAAATTATACTAAAAATATTAAATAAAATATTTAATGAAGCATACATTGAATATGGTTTAATATAAGTTAATATTCTAAAGAATTGTTTCATTGTGTAAAAGTAGTCAATATTACGTATTTTTGGGCTTATGGAAACTACAAGACAAAAAAAAATATCACGTTTAATACAAAAAGAGCTATCTTCTATTTTTCAAAAAGAATTGCCTATCCAGATGGGTAATAATGTATTATCTACGGTGACAGTTGTAAGGGTGTCGCAAGATTTAGCAAATGCAAATGTATACATCAGTTTTTTTCCTGAAAATGACACAGGTATATATTTGAAATTAATCAAGCATAATTCTAAATTATATAGAAAAATTTTAGGAAATAATTTACGTAGCCAACTTCGAATCATTCCTGATCTTAGTTTTTTTTTAGATAACTCAGCTTCATATTCTGAAGAAATTGAACGACTTTTAAAAAAATAGAAAATGATCTTCTCATTTTTAATAGCCAAAAGATATTTTTTGAAAAAGAGAACATCAAATTTTATACATATTGTTTCTTTTGTTTCTTTAATTAGTGTATCTGTTGGTACAGCTGCTATTATTTTAGTTTTATCTGTATTTAATGGATTTGAAGATTTAATTTTAAACATGTATAATTCGTATGATCCGCATATAAAGATTACTAGCTTAAAAGGAAAGACTTTTAGTGAAAACAAACTTCAACTAAATTATCCCGAAATTAAGTATTCGTCTAGTGTACTTGAAGAAAAAGTTCTGTTGAGATATAAAGAAAAGGATATTATAGTAAGACTAAAGGGAGTTTCAGATTCATATGCTAAAATGGTGAATTTTAAAAATAATTTTTTTAATGGAGAGTATTTGAATCAAAATAAAAATGATAATGATGTAATAGTTGGTAGGGGAGTATCTAAAGCTCTTAAAATCCCTCTTCTGAATCAAAATGATATGGATCCAGTTCGACAAATTAATAAAACTAGTCCAATTCCACGATTAATAATTCCTGATAGAGAGAGAAAAAATTGGAGTAATAGTCCTATCGTTCATGAGTCTATACAGCCAGTAGGGATATTTAATATTCACCCAGATATTGATAATGAATACATATTTTCAGATTTAAATTTTGCTCAAGAATATTTAAATAAACCAGGACAAGTTAGCGCAATTGAAATCCAATTAAAGAATTTTGATAATTTACATGAGTTTCAAAAGAAAATTCAAAATGATATAGGCCCAGACTTTCTAGTTAAAAATAGACTTGAACAACATGAGTTCTTATATAAAATTCTTAACTCTGAAAAACTAATTGTATTTTTAGTTTTAATTTTTATCATGATTATTGCAACATTTAATATTATTGGTTCCTTAACAATTTTAATTATAGATAAGAAAAAGGACATAATAACATTTAAAAGTTTAGGTGTGTCATTTAAAAAGATGGTAAATATTTTTTTCTTTAAAAGTATGTTGACAGTTATTTCAGGAATTATTATTGGATTATTGTTAGGAGGACTTATAGCTTTGTTGCAAAAGAATTTTGGATTTATAAGCATGGGTGAAGGTTCATTTATAGTAAAATCGTATCCAGTTTCAATAAAGAGTTTTGATTTTTTTATAGTTTTTGTTTCGGTATTTCTAATAGGAGCTTTAGCTTCAATATTTCCAGCAAATATACTAGTGAAAAATTTTTTTAAATAAATTTTAATGATACTTCATCAAGAATTTGACAAACTTCTTCATAACAACTTGATGTTACCATTTTAATTCTGTAGTCTTTAAAATGAGGGATTCCTTTAAAATAGTTTGTGTAGTGTCTTTTCATTTCAGCTATTCCTAAAACATCTCCCTTCCACTCGATTGAATGTTTTAAATGTTGTTTGCAGACTTGAACTCTATCCTTAATACTTGGGGGGCTTAAGTGTTTTCCGGATTTTAAAAAATGTTTTATCTCATTAAATATCCAAGGATAACCAATCGAGGCTCTACCTATCATTACTCCATCAACTCCGTATTTTTTTTTAACTTCTAAAACTCTTTCTGGACTGTCAATATCACCATTACCAAAAATAGGAATTTTCATTCTAGGATTATTTTTAACTTCTCCAATCAAAGTCCAATCTGCTTCTCCTTTATACATTTGCTTTCTAGTCCTCCCGTGAATTGAAAGAGCTTTAATGCCAACATCTTGAAGTCGTTCTGCCACATCAACAATATATTTTGTGTTTTCATCCCATCCTAGTCTAGTTTTCACTGTTACTGGAAGATTAGTTGATTTTACTATTTCTTTTGTCATTTTGACCATTTTAGGAACATCTTGTAAAATACCTGCACCTGCACCTTTAAGAGCTACCTTCTTAACAGGGCATCCATAATTTATATCTATTATTTCAGGTTTTGCTTTTTCACAAATTTCTGTCGCTAATCGCATCGAATTAATATTAGACCCAAAGATTTGAATCCCTATCGGCCGTTCAAAATCATATATGTCAAGTTTCATTGTGCTTTTTTTCGCATCTCTAATTAAGCCTTCAGATGAAATGAATTCAGTATACATTATGTCTGCTCCATTTTTTTTACAAAGAGCTCTAAATGGAGGATCGCTAACATCTTCCATTGGTGCTAGCAAAAGAGGGAATTCTCCTACATCAATATTTCCTATCTTTACACTCATTCTACAAAAATAAAATAAAATGAAATTAAAAGGATTATTTAAGGAGAAGACTTCATCGTTTAAGTTTTTTTTCCTTTTGCTACTTGTTGTCCTATCTTATTTTTTTCATTCGATTCTAGCACTTGTGATTATTTCTCTAATCAAAACAAATCCATTTAGTTTACTATCTCTAACTGATGTTTTAAGTCAAAACTCAATAATTGATTTAAAATTATTTCAATTATTTTCAAGTTTAGGTCTTTTCCTTACACCAATGTTAATTTATTCGTACATAACATGCTATCATTTTAACTTTACTAAATTAACAAGACAGAGTGTGATGTTGGCAATTTGTATTATGGTATTAATTCTGCCTTTTATTAGTTCAACTATGGAGATTATAAAATCTCTTAATTTACCTGAATATATCATACAGTCTGACAGAGAATTAGATCAAACTACTAAAAAGTTTTTGAAAATGTCAAATTATTCGGATTTATTGTTTAATATTTTGTTGATTGCAATTATTCCAGCTATTGGAGAAGAATTAGTGTTTAGAGGTTATTTGCAAAAAAAAATATCTAAGAGATTAAGTAATATACATATTTCAATATGTATAACCGCTGTCATATTTAGCGCTGTACACTTCCATTTTCAAGCCTTTATTGCCAGATTTATCTTAGGTTTAGTATTAGGCTATTTATTTGTTTGGAGTAAGAGTATTTGGCTGCCTATTTTAGCCCATTTTATAAACAACTTTCAAGCTTTATTAGTTTCTTTTTTTATGTTGAATAACAAATTAGAAATTGATCATAAGTTGGAATACAGTAATACCCAACATACTTTAGGTCTTTTTTCATTGTTGTCAGTATTGATGCTATTGTTTATACTTCACCAACACTTGAAGTATGAAAATGAAAAAAAAGATTAGTAGCTATCTTAGTCTTTTTTCTCGTTAGTTGAATAGTTGATTCTTAGGGCATCAGCTTTTCTTAGCTCAGTTTTAACATCTGTAATTATACCCATTTCCGCATCTGAATCGGCTTTAATTTGCACTCTATATTTTGCAAGTGCAGCTTTTGATTTTTTTCCTCTTTCTCTTTCTATAAATGTATATATATCATTTTTGGTAGAAATTCTGTCATTTAACTGAATTTTCGTAGTATTTTTATCATAAATTGACTGCGTTGGTGTGCCAATATAAATTGTGCTTATTTCAGACTTGTTTTTTATTTTGACAATTTCTGATGCACTTGGAGTTTTTAATTCAACTTTTAACTCAGTTTCTCTCATAACGGTTGTAACCATAAAAAAGAACAATAACATAAATACTATGTCTGGCAATGATGCAGTAGAAATTGCTGCCATTGTTTTTTTTCCGCCTTTTCTAAATTTACTCATATTATTTTTTTATTACTGGCTCGGCTTCTGAAATTTTTTTAGGAATTTTTTCTTTAATTACATTTTTTTCCGAAACTTTAAGTTCAGAGAAATCTTTACCATATAATCTTTGGGCCTCATTATTTCTCAGTTCGGTATAAGCTTTAGAAATTTCATCTTGAACTTCAATATAAGCTTTGTATGATGTTCCTCTTTGACATTGAATTGATACAACGGCTTTTTTTGGAGAATCAGATAGCTTAGGATTTCGACCATAATTACTCACGAAATTTTTCACTCCATTTTTTAAATCATCCTTGATCATCAGTTTACCATTGACTAATAGGTCATTATTTGTATTTACCTTAACTGTATAAATATTCCTTTTATTAATTTCTGCATCAGTTTCGTTTTCTTCGTAAGGGGGCAGTGTGGTATTGATTCCAAATGGGGTATCCATGGTCGTTGTTACAAGAAAAAATATAAGTAACAAGAAGGCAATATCTGCCATTGAACCTGCATTTATTTCCGGTAAACCTCTTCTGTTACTTGCCATTACCTTGAGAAAAGTTTTGTGATTTCAGAATAAATTATTGCTAAAACAGATAATCCAAGTAATATCCATAAGCTGGTTAGTGCAGTACTTACGTTTGTTTCAAGTGTTGTTGCTTGATCAGAGTTTAATAAGTAAGAAATTATAAATACTGCAATTAAACCACAGAAGACAATTAAAGTTCTAATTGTTGTTTTTCTATTATTAAACATTTTGATCATTGAAAAAGCTAAGGCGAGAATAAATGTTCCGATGCACAGAGCAAGTGCCCCCGAAACAAATGGGGAAATTATATTGTTTTCTGATTCTATTGAATCATCCAATGATTTAATAAAATTTTTAATTTCTTTTTCTTGTTCTTTAGCAGGTAACATTAAAAAAGCTGGACCTTCATCTTTGGATTGTTCATTTTTAGCTCTTTTAAGAAATGATTCTGCAAACAATTTTTTCTCTTTTGAATTGATTCGGTTGTTCCAGTCCTCCCTAGTTAACAATCCGTCTTCATAAATATCTCCCTTTGTGAAAGGGAATGCCCGACTAAATTTATTAAGTGCAGATTTTAAAGAGTCTTTGTTTTCTACTTCAGAGTATTGTGGCCATATTTCAATTGCCTTATTTATTGCTTCTTCTTTATTTTTTGCAAATACTTTTGTTTCCCATAATTCTATAGGATCAATTTGTATTGAAACAGTTTTTGTTATTATTTTTCTCCGTCCTCTTCCAGATTCTGAACTATCAATTTTTGCAAAAGAAAATCTTGTTTCAAATTGATTTTTATTGTTCAAATTTTCTTTGTAGTATTTTTTTGCAGAATCTAATAACTGCTCGTTGGTTATTGTAGATTTTCTTTTTTCTTCTATATCGTATTGCCAGCTTTCTCCTTCAAACTCTAACTGGATATCCCAAGCAGTATTATCTTTTTCAATGATCAAAGCTGGCTTTTCATGTCCTTCATTTACCGATTTAAGAAATTTAGTAAAAGCTTGGATTTCAGCCCCGCCCTTGTTCATTAACAATACTATAAATACTAAAGAAAAAAGTATTGTAATATACTTAATTATATCTTTTAATTTCATCTTATTTTTTGTTTTTAACTAATAAATCAACAAGAGAAATAGAGGCATCCTCCATTGAATTAACTATAGAGTCTACCTTAGAAATTAAATAATTGTAAAATATTTGAAGAACTATAGCAACAATTAATCCAAATACTGTTGTTAAAAGAGCAACTTTAATTCCTCCTGCTACAATATCTGGAGCTATATTATTTGCAGCTTCAATTTCTTGAAATGCTCCAATCATTCCAATTACAGTTCCCATGAAACCAAGCATGGGAGCTAATGCTATAAATAAAGAGATCCAAGAAAGTCCTCTTTCTAGTAGTCCCATTTGAACAGAGCCATAAGCAACTATAGATTTTTCAACCATTTCTATTCCTTCGTCTGACCTTTCTAGACCTTGATAGAAAATAGAAGCTACAGGACCTTTTGTATTTCTACACACTTCTTTAGCTTCTTCTACACCTCCTTTATTTAAAGCTTCTTCCACATTTGTTAATAATTTTTCAGTATTTGTAGTAGCTAAATTAAGGTATATAATACGCTCTATAGCTAAAGCTAAACCAAGAATCAAACATAATAAAACAATTCCCATGAACTCTGGTCCCCCAGCTATAAATTGCTCTTTAAGAATTTGTCTTAGTCCTTTATCTTCTTTCTTGCTTTCTTCCTCGTTATCGTCTATTTTATCTTGCTTTTTCTTATTTGACTTTGCTTCACTGTCATCAGATTTCATTTGATTTGAGTTTTCAATTAGGTCAGCATTCTCACTTTTATTTTCTTGCTGATTATTTTGAGAAAATATATTTGATGAGCTAATTAAAAAGATGAAGAGTACTGATATTATCGAAAATTTCTTTTTCATTTTTCTTATTTGATTTAGTTATTAAATTTAAGTTTCGCAAATTTATAAAAATATTATAAAGACGCTTTGTATCTTTTATTGACTTCTTCCCAATTAATTACATTGAAGAAAGCATTGATGTAATCAGGCCTTCTATTTTGATAGTTTAGGTAGTATGCGTGCTCCCATACATCTAGTGCCAAGATAGGAGTTTCTTGACAGCAACTTTTCATTAAAGGATTATCTTGGTTTGGGGTGGAACAAATAGTTAGTTTTCCATCATTACTGCATAGCCATGCCCATCCTGAACCAAATCTAGTACTTGCAGCTTTCGAAAATTCACCTTTGAAGTTTTCAAAGCTGCCAAAACTTGACTCAATTGCTGTAGCAATTTCTCCTGATGGAGCACCTCCTCCATTTGGACTAATGATATCCCAAAACAAACAATGATTATAGTAGCCGCCTCCATTATTTCTGACAGCCGATGTAAGATTTTCATTCTTACATATTTCTTCAATAGTCATGTTTTCCATTTCAGTTCCTGATATTGCAGTATTCAGATTATTTGTATATCCATTATGATGTTTACTATGATGAATCTCCATTGTTTTTGCATCAATATGTGGTTCTAATGCATCATAAGAGTAGTTTAGTTCTGGTAATTTAAAAGCCATAATATATTTTTTAGTTTAAAGTAATAATTGCCATGCTTCTTCGTTTTTCTCTTCTGCTAAAAAAGCTTTTGCTAAAATATGGTTTTCTGTTGTATTATTTTCATTTCTTAGTGCAAAATCTTTTTTTATTGGTATTTTTTCAATTGAAGCGAGAATTGCTAAGTCATGACCTGACAAAATTTTAGATTCTTTAATTGTCTTAGGTAGTTGGTCAAAGCCTATTCCGATTCTAGAAATTGGTTTAGCAATCTCATAAAGAGAGTCTTGTGTTGTTTTTCCATACCAATTTCTTCCGTGTCTACTAATAATATTTAATTTGAATGGGTCAATTAAATTATTTTTATTTAGAACCTTTTCCTCAATATGGATTTTTAGAACTTCACAAATAACAAGATTGCCAGCTCCACCATTTTTACCTAATTCAATAATTTTACTTACATTACATTCAAAATTTATTGGAGATTCTTTCACTCTTGGTGGTGATACAAGGTCAGATTTTACCTCTGTAAAACCAGCTTTATCAAACTCATTAATTTCTTTGTCAAAATCGCATGAAGATAAAGAAACTTGTTGAGCAATATCTTCAGTCACTAGAGAAATAACACATTCTTTTACTTCCTTTACATTTTTTAAAGTGTCTTTGCTTGTGTTATTTCTAACTCTATTTACGGGAGAAAAAACTAAAATTGGAGGGTTAATAGAAAAAACATTAAAAAAAGAAAAAGGACTTAAATTTTTATTGCCTTTTTTATCAATTGAACTCACAAATGCAATTGGTCTTGGTGTTATTGCATCTGACAAATAAGAATATAAATTTTTACTATCTATTGACGCTATGTCTATTGATTTAATCATTTTTTTAAATTTAAAATTGAATGACTACTTTTTGATAATATAACTTGATTTGTAATTTCCCCTAAACCTTCAACTATCATAGTAATTTTATCTCCATCTTTTAACCATTGTTCTTTGTAATTTGCATTATTTCTTTTTCTACTTCCGTTTATTTCAAATAAGCATCCGGTCCCAACTGTTCCTGAGCCAATAATATCTCCAGGAAATAGGTCAACACCATACGATGCTCTTTCAATAATTTCTGCAAAAGTCCAATGCATATCTTTGGCATTTCCTTCAGAGTTTAATTCTCCGTTTACAAAACATTTCATAATTAAATCATATTTTTTGCCAACTGGAGTGTCAATAGATTTATTAACTAACTCATCCTTTGTGGTTAAACAAGGGCCTATGACATTGGCAAAATCTTTCCCTTTAGATGGCCCAAGATTTAATTTCATTTCTTCTGTCTGTAAAGTTCTTGCACTAATATCGTTTAAAATACAGAATCCAGCAATATACTCGTCTGCATCTTTAGATAAAATATTTCTTCCTTTTTTCCCAATTACAACAGCAATTTCTAGCTCATAGTCTAAATTTTTAAAATGATCTGGCATCAATTCAATTCTTTGATTATGTCCAAATATAGAGTTGTGGTTAGAAAAATAAAATACGGGAAACTCATAAAATTCTCTTACCATTGAAGCTCCTCTATTTTTTCTGCAAGTCTCTACATGTTCTTTAAATGCATAGGCATCCCTGAAAGAATTTGGTTTAGGTATAGGAGGAAGTAGTTCTACATCATTAATTTCGTAATTAATAGTTTGTGAAGAAGATAAATAATCATGAATTTTTTTTTGATAATCATGTGTCTGAACTAAATCAATTAATGATATATCTCCAAAACAGCAATTTAAATTATATACAATTTCATTTTTCAACACACCTATTTGATGTGTTGAGTTCGACGATATTTTATAAGAAATTAGTTTCATTACTGAATACAAAACTATTAATTTTATTTAAGGTGAATACTAATTGAATCTTTGTTTGTGTTTTATTTTATATTTGCAATAAACTATTAACATATGCCGTTCTATCACAAGTTAGGAAAGATTCCTCATAAAAGACATACAACTTTCAAAAAAGAAGATGGCACCCTTCATTACGAAGAGCTTTTCGGCACTATTGGCTTTGATGGGATGTCTTCGTTGTTATATCATTTACAACGTCCAACTCAAGTGAAACAAATAAAAGAGCCATATTCAGTTTCTCCAATAGCTGCGATAGAAAAAAATTTAAAATCTTATCTTTTAAAGGGATTTGATGTTCCTTCAATTGATGATCATCTTGAAAGTAGAATATCAATATTATTTAATAATGATCTTAACATTTTACTCTCGGCCCCAACGAACTTAGAAGAGAGTTATTTTTATAAAAATACTGATGGGGATGAAGTTATATTTGTACATAAAGGGAAAGGAAAACTTCGTACATTTCTTGGTAATATTGAATTCAAAGAAGGTGATTACTTGGTAATACCTAGAGGAATGATATATACAGTGAAATTTTATTCTACTCAAAATAGATTATTTATTGTTGAATCTTATACTCCTGTATATACTCCAAAAAGATATAGGAATCATTTTGGTCAGTTATTAGAACACTCTCCCTATTGTGAAAGAGATTTTAGAAAACCAAATGATTTAGAAACGCACGATATGACTGGAGATTTTGTTATTAAGATTAAGAAACAACAAATGATACATGAGTATACATATGCTTCACATCCTTTTGATGTTGCAGGTTGGGACGGATATAATTTTCCATATGCCTTTTCAATTCATGACTTTGAACCAATTACAGGAAGAGTACATCAACCACCACCAGTACATCAAACTTTTGAAACAAGTCGATTTGTAATATGTTCTTTTTGCCCAAGATTATACGATTATCATCCAGAGTCAATTCCTGCCCCGTACAATCATTCAAACATAGATTCAGATGAGGTCCTGTACTATGTTGATGGAGATTTTATGAGTAGAAATCACATTCAAGAGGGTTTCATATCATTACATCCTGCCGGAATTCCTCATGGTCCTCATCCAGGGGCAATGGAGCGTAGTATCGGACAAAAAAAGACTGATGAACTTGCGGTCATGATTGACACCTTTGCACCGCTAAAACTAACTCAAACTGCTCTTGATTTATCGGATGGAAAGTACCATAAATCATGGCTTGAATAAACAATTAAAAATATGTCAGATATAAAAAATGTTGATTATGGTTTAAATAAAATTTTTGACGGAGCAAAAGATTTTCTTCCTCTTCTTGGAACAGATTATATTGAATTTTACGTAGGAAATGCCAAACAAGCAGCTTACTATTATAAATCTGCTTTTGGCTTTCAATCTCATGCATATAGAGGTTTAGAAACTGGTTATAGAGAGGCGGCTTCTTATGTGTTAAAACAAGATAAAATACGTATTGTATTAACAACACCGTTAAATTCAAAATCAATAATTAATAATCACATTGTTAAGCATGGTGATGGAGTCAAAGTTATTGCTCTTTGGGTTGAAGATGCGGTTAAATCATGGAAAGAGACGACAAGTCGCGGAGCAAAATCATTTATGGAACCAACAGTAGAAAAAGATGAGTTTGGAGAGGTGATAAGATCAGGAATTTATACTTATGGTGAAACAGTTCACATATTTGTAGAAAGAAAAAATTATACAGGAGTTTTCTTACCAGGATTTGAAAAATGGGAGTCCGATTTTCAACCTAAATCAACAGGTTTAAAATTTATTGACCATATGGTAGGAAATGTAGGTTGGAATGAAATGAACAAGTGGGTGAAATTCTACGAAGATGTAATGGGATTTGTTAACTTTTTATCATTTGATGACAAGCAGATAACTACTGAATATTCTGCATTAATGAGCAAAGTAATGAGTAATGGGAACGGAAGGATTAAATTTCCAATTAATGAACCTGCTGAAGGTAAAAAGAAGTCTCAAATTGAGGAGTATTTAGATTTTTATGAAGGGCCTGGAGCACAACATATAGCTGTTGCTACTGATGATATTATTTCTACAGTAGAGAAATTAAGATCTAGAGGAGTAGATTTTTTATCAACTCCTCCGGGGGAGTATTATGAAGCCGTTCCATTAAGATTAGAAAAGCATAATCATGAGTTAAATGAAGATATTGAAAAACTAAAAAAATTAGGAATTTTAATTGATGCTGATGAGGAAGGATATTTATTACAAATTTTTACTAAACCAGTAGAGGATAGACCGACACTTTTCTTTGAGATTATACAAAGAATGGGAGCTAGAGGATTTGGTGCTGGAAATTTTAAAGCACTGTTTGAAGCAATAGAAAGAGAACAAGCTAAAAGAGGCACATTATAAATAATATAAATATGACAAAATTAAAAGTAGGTGATACTGCACCAGAAATTAATTCAGTAAATCAAAATGGAGAAACGATTAGTTTAAGTCAGTTCAAAGGAAAAAAAATTGTTCTATATTTTTACCCTAAAGATATGACTCCAGGTTGTACTGCTCAATCGTGTAATTTATCTGAAAATTATGTAAAACTTCAAAAAAATGGCTTTGAAGTTTTAGGAGTATCTTGTGATAGCGTAGAAAGACATCAAAAATTTATAGAAAAGTACTCTTTACCTTTTAACTTAATATCTGATGAAGAAAAAAAAGTTGTTAACGATTATGGAGTTTGGGGACTTAAAAAATTTATGGGCAAGGAATATATGGGTATAAATAGGACCACTTTTATAATTAACGAGTCTGGAATTATTGACGAGATTATTACAAAAGTAAATACAAAGGATCACTCATCACAAATTTTAAAATAAAAATTAAATCTAATTAGAATAACAGATTATAAACTTCTTCAATCTTTGCACATTTTGTTATTTTTATTTTAAATCTTTTAGTGTCTAGCTTATTGTATTTAGAAATTACAATTTGATCATATCCTAGTTTTTCTGCTTCTGCTATTCTACTTTCAATTCGACTAACAGCTCGTATTTCACCAGAGAGTCCAATTTCAGCTGCAAAACATATTCTTGAATTGATAGAAATGTCATGGTCTGATGATAAAATTGAGCAGATTACCGCTAAATCAATAGCTGTATCATCAATTTTTATCCCTCCTGTAATATTTAGAAACACGTCTTTTATTCCAAGTCGGAATCCACATTTTTTTTCTAAAACAGCCAGTAACATATTCAATCTTTTTGTGTCAAATCCTGTTGCAGATCTTTGAGGTGTTCCATATACTGCAGAACTAACAAGAGATTGTATTTCAACTAGTAAAGGTCTTGCTCCTTCAATTGTAGCTGCTATTCCAACACCACTTGTTGGGTTTTCTCTTTCTGAAACAAGAATTTCCGAAGGGTTATTGACTTGTCTCAGCCCATTTTGATTCATTTCATAAACACCAAGTTCAGATGCAGATCCAAATCTGTTTTTAATAGTCCTGATTATTCTATATACATGATTTCTGTCTCCTTCAAACTGTAACACTGTATCAACCATGTGCTCTAATATTTTAGGACCTGCTATTGCTCCATCTTTATTTATATGACCAATTAAAATTATTGCTATTCCATTTTCTTTTGCAAATTTCATAAGTTCTGCTGTACATTCTCTAACTTGGGAAACACTTCCAGGTGACGAATCAATGTGTAAAGTATTAAGAGTTTGTATGGAGTCTATAATAACAATTTCAGGATTTAATTTTTCAATTTGAAGAAATATATTTTGAGTTTGAGTTTCAGTTAAAATATAGCAGTTTTTAGAATTTTTATTTATTCTTTCTGCTCTCATTTTAATTTGTTTTTCACTTTCTTCACCTGAGACGTAAAGTATTTTTTTGTTTATCGATTGTAATGCAAATTGCAATAGCAAAGTAGATTTTCCGATTCCAGGATCTCCTCCTAATAGGATTAATGAGCCAGGAACAATTCCTCCGCCTAAAACCCTATTTAGTTCATTGTCTGGTGAGATAATTCTTTTTTCGCTTGTATTTTCAATATCATTAATTAAAACTGGAGAGTTTTGCTTGCTTTTTTTATTTATAGTTGTTTTAGAATTACTTTTGTTAATGATTTCTTCAACCAATGTATTCCAACTATTACATTGAGGACATTTGCCAAGCCATTTTGGAGACTGGTAACCACATTTTTGACAAAAGAAGGCCGTATGAATTTTTTTCACAACTAATAATTTCGGATTTTATCAATTATATTTGTTGAGGAGTAATTTTTTACTAATGGAAAAATTATAACTTTTCCACCATTTTCTTTAACTATATCATGCCCAACTATATTGGATATTTTATAATCGCCCCCTTTTACTAAAATATCAGGTTTAATTATCTGAATTAAATTTTTTGGTGTTTCTTCTGAAAATACAATAATTGCATCTACAAATTTTAGAGCTCCTAAAAGAATTTTTCTTGATTTTTCATTATTGATTGGTCTGTTTTCCCCTTTGATTTTTTTAATTGACTCATCACTGTTAAGTCCAATTATTAACTTGTCTCCTAAATCAGCACAATTAGATAGAAGTTCAATGTGACCTTGATGTAAAATATCAAAACATCCATTTGTAAAAATTATTTTTTGATTATTTTTTCTCCATCCATTAATTTTTTGATTAATATTAAATAAATTATAACATTTTTCTTTTATGTAGTCTATATTTTTCATTTAGAAATTCTATTTCTTAAGATAACAAATAAGCCACCAATTCCCATAATTATTGCCACAAAAGTTTGCGCAGTGTGTACTATAAACGGAAATAGCATAGCTGGATTATACTGATTATAAGGTTCAAGACTAATTTTTGCAGAATCTATTTGTAAAGCAAATAAACCAATCATGACAAGTAAATGATAAGACCCAATACCTCCTGGAGAAGGTATTACCATTCCTATCCCTCCAATTACAAGTAAGAAAATCCCATCAGAGATATTTAGATTTATAGTTTCAGGTATTGTGAAGAAACAAATCCATGTCATCAAAAAATACATTACCCAAATACTAATTGTATGTATCCAAAAAATACTTTTATGTTTTATTTTTTTAATACTATAAAAACCTTCTTTAATTCCAATTAAAAAAGCTTTAACTCTGTGGTAGAATTTAGAAGATTTTATTTTTTTTCTAAATAAAAAAATAAAAAAAGAAGTTACAACAATTGTGAATATAAGTATTTCTAGAAAATTAGAAGAGGATGTGTTTATCTCTTTATACGAAGAATAGGCTTTAAAAATTTCGTTAGATTTTAAAAGAAAAGCTATTAACGCAAATAAAACTAGAAAAATAAAATCAATAACTCTTTCTATTAGTATGGTTCCAAAAAGTTTTTCAACAGGAATATTATCTGTTTTATATAAAGAGGTGCATCTAGAGATTTCACCCGCTCTTGGAAGAAAAAGATTTGTAAAATAACCTATTGAAACGGCTGCAATCGCATTTTTTTTTGAAGTGTTGTAACCAATAGCATCTACTAATGCAACCCATCTTAAACCTCTACTTACATATGCAATTCCTCCAAATATCATTGATAATAAAACAAATTCAATTTTAACTCTATCTTTTAAATGTTCTTGAAGACTGTCAGAGTTTTTGCCAAAAAAATAGTATAATATAAAAAGTATAAAAGTTAACGAAAAAATAATTTTCAAAATATTGAAGACAGATTTTTTTTTCATGACTTCAAATTTATAAAATAATATTATCAATTAATCTGATATCATTCAAATAAGCAGCAATACAAATTGCATTTTGCTTTTTAACACCAAAAGCCTTAATAGGATTTAGTGTTTTTAGATCAACGAATTCAATATAGTCCAGCTTAAATTCTTCATGTTTTGAAAATTTTTCAGTTACATACTTCTTTAATTTATTTATGGGTAAGTGTTGATTTTTCTTACAATAAATCAAACATTTGTAGATGAGTGTTGCATCTTGTAAATTTTTTGCAGATAAATTCTTGTTTCTGGAGCTTAAAGCTAATCCATTATTTTCTCTAACAGTTGGAATTCCAATAATTTTTGTATCAATCTTTTTTTGTTTGACTAAACATTTTACTATTTGAAGTTGCTGAAGGTCTTTTTCGCCAAAAAATGCATAATTTGGATTAATAATATTTAACAATTTTTCTACAACTGTAGCCATACCATCAAAATGTCCTAGTCTATATCTTCCCTCCATGTTTTTAGTTAAACTACCAAAGTTAAATTTTTTAGCTTTTTCATTTTTTTCATAGAGATCAGTATGATCTGGACAATATAGAATGTCGCACTTTATATTTTTTAGTGCGTTTATATCTGAATTTATATTTCTTGGATATCTTTTAAAATCTTTTTCGTTGTCAAACTGTCTTGAGTTAACGAATATACTTACAATAGATATATTACATTTTTTTTTAGCTTCCTTTAAAAGTTTGATGTGTCCTTCATGTAATGCTCCCATTGTTGGAACAAAGCCAATTATTAAATTGTTATTAAAAGTTTTGAGGAGCTTTTGTAAATTAGATTTATGTTTAAAAACTTTCATAATAATGATTGTAATGCCTAAACAAAACTAAGTGAAAAGCTTTGATTTTACACTTTTTTTTATATATTTTTGCATAATCTAAATTTCTGTCACAAAAATGAAAAAAAGAGTATTATATGTCTGTCAAGAAATATCTCCTTACACCGGAGATACCAAAATGGGAAACTTAGCAGGCATATTGCCACAAAAAATTCAGGAAAGCGGAAAGGATATCAGAATGTTTTTACCTCGTTTTGGAACTATCAACGAACGTAGGCATCAATTGCATGAAGTTATTAGATTGTCAGGAATGAATTTAATAATTGATGATTTTGATCATCAGTTAATAATAAAAGTTGCATCAATACAAAAATTGCGATTACAAGTTTATTTTATTGATAACGAAGAGTATTTTCCAAGTAAACAAATGTTTCATGACCAGGAAGGAAATTTCATGTTAAATAATGACGAAAGAATGATATTTTATTGTAAGGGAGTTATAGAGACTGTAAGGAAACTAGGCTGGGCCCCCGACATTATACACTGTCAGGGTTGGTTTTCTTCGTTGGTCCCAATGTACATCAAGAAATTATACAAAGACGAACCTTTATTTGAAAATGTAAAAATTGTATACTCAGTTTTTGATAACCAAGAGAATTTCCATTTAGGAAATAAATTAACTGATAAGTTGCTTTTTGAAAATTTATTGAAAGATGATGTTAAGAATGTAACAGATGCATCAATTAATAATTTACATCAGTTTGCAATAGATTATTCAGACGCAGTTATTCAAGGATCAAAAGAAATAAATGATCAAGTTTTGTCGTACATAAAATCTACTAATAAGCCTTTTATGGAATTTTCAGGTAATGATGAATTTATAGAAAAGCACAAAGGTTTTTATAACCAATTTTTGCCCGAAGAAGAGCCTGTTGAATTTCAAACAATAGATTTAGAAAATGACTAAAGTTAAAGTATTAATACTGAGTTTAGTTTCAGCTTTAATATTAAATTCATGTACAGATCCCGCAAATATTGGATTAGAAGTTCAGCCTCCTTCCGATAGTATTGTTCTCAGTAGCTTGTTATCTGATAAATTTGATCTTAAGACTGTTTCTGAAGATTCTTTAAGAACTGATAATTCAATAAGCTTAATTTTAGGGCAAATCGATGATCAAATTTTTGGCACAAATATTGGAGGCTTTGTTACTCAACTCTTGTTAACTGAAAATAATATTGATTTAGGTAGCAATCCTATTGTAGATTCAGTTATATTATCTTACTCATACTCTGGCTTTTACGGAGATATAGCATCTTTCACAAATATTGAAGTTCAACAAATAAATTATGATATTTATCGTGATTCAGTATACTACAGTAACTCTTATGAGTTAAATCCTGGAAGTATGAATAACGTTGATAATTTTATTATTTCTGAAAATAATGAAAATCCATTTCTTAAAGTTAATTTGACTAATAATTTTGGTCAGTCAATTTTAAATTTAGGAAATGATGTTTTAAAAGATAACACCTCATTTTTAGAGCAATTTAAGGGCATTAGCGTATCATCATTTGGTTCTAATTGCATGCTATATTTAAACCAATCAGGTTCTAACTCATTTTTAAAGGTATATTATCATAATGATAATAGTAATTCAGACACTCTTTCTTTAGATTTTGAATTATCTGGAGATGCTGCTAGTTTTAGCATATTCAACAATAAAAATTCCCTTTTAATTATGGACGACACATCGCAGATATATATTCAGTCAATGGCAGGATATCGTGCTGATATTAGCATTGATAATATTGATTCTTTGAAAAAAATTTTAGACAATAAGGTAATAAATAAAGTATCATTAGAATTTTCTTTGTCAGAAAATTCACAGTATGAATTTGATGCACACGATAAATTGGTATTAGTTAGAGTCGATGAAAATGGAAATAATGTTTTTTTATCTGATTTTGTTTTAGAAGGAGATCAGTACTTTGGAGGCTATTTGGATCAAGATAAATATGAGTTTAATATCACAAGATACTTTTATCAATTGCTAACTAATTCCAGCTATAGTACTAAGCTTAGGCTATTACCTGTAGGAGCGGCAGTTAATGCTAATAGATCAATTATAGATAATGATGTCAAGCTGAAAATAAATTACTCAGAATTATAGATGTGTGGAATCGTAGCTTATGTGGGCGAAAAAAATGCCTGTTCTTTAATACTTAAAGGCTTAAAAAGACTTGAATATAGAGGTTATGATTCATCAGGAATAGCAATTGGAAATGAGGAGGATCTTTTAGTAATAAAAGAGAAAGGAAACGTTTCAAATTTAGAGAAAGCTATTGCTTTAGTAGATCCAAATGGAAACATTGGTATTGGACATACCAGATGGGCGACTCACGGATCTCCTAACAAAATAAATGCTCACCCTCATATTTCTGGAGATGGGGAATTGGCTATTATTCATAATGGAATAATAGAAAATTATGATTCTATAAAGAAGGCTCTTGTTCAAAAAGGACATGTTTTTGAAAGTAAGACTGACACTGAAGTGCTTGTTCATTTAATTGAAGAGATAAAAAATCATGAAAATGTTGATTTATTTGAAGCTGTCAGAATTGCTTTAAACGAAGTTGTTGGTGCATATGCTATTGTCGTTATGCAAAAAGGGGATAAAAATCAGTTTATTGCTGCCAGAAAAGGAAGTCCATTATTAATAGGGATTGGAAGAAATGAATACTATGTAGCTTCAGATGCAAGCCCTATTGTTGAGTATACAAATGAAGTTGTTTATCTTAAAGATAATGAGATAGCCCGAATAAACTCTCAAGAATCTTTAGATATTAAAACTGTCTCCAATAAAATAATTACACCCTACATTCAAGAACTCAAAATTAGTATTGATAATATTGAAAAGCAGGGGTATCCTCATTTTATGTTAAAGGAAATTTTTGAACAGCCTAAAAGTATTAAAGATACTATGAGGGGAAGAATTGATCATAATTATGAAAATATAAAATTAGGAGGAATTTACGATTACGAACAAAAAATTATAAATTCAAATCGTATTATCATTATTGCATGTGGAACATCATGGCATGCTGGACTAATAGGAGAATATTTATTTGAAGATTTTGCACGAATTCCTGTTGAGGTAGAGTATGCATCTGAATTTAGATATAGAAATCCAATAATTTATGAGACTGATGTAGTTTTAGCGATTTCACAATCAGGCGAAACAGCTGATACATTAGCTGCACTTGAGTTAGCTAAAAAAAAAGGAGCAACAATTCTTGGTATATGTAATGTTGCTGGATCCTCAATACCAAGAATCACAGATGCGGGTATCTATACACATGCTGGCCCTGAAATTGGAGTTGCCTCAACTAAAGCATTTACAACTCAAGTAATGGTTTTGATAATGATGTCTTTAAGGATAGGAAATGAAAGAGGGATGATTTCAAAAGCCGATTATCATCAGATGATAACAGAGTTACAATTAATTCCACAAAAGTTAGAATTAGTATTAAAAAGTAATTATGAAATAGAGATTATTGCAAAACAATTTTATAAATCTACAAATTTTTTATATCTAGGGCGAGGATATAATTTTCCAGTTGCGTTGGAGGGAGCATTAAAGTTAAAAGAAATATCATATATACATGCTGAAGGATACCCTGCTGCTGAAATGAAACATGGGCCAATTGCTTTAATAGATAATAAAATGCCAATAGTAGTTATTGCAACAAAGAAAGGAAATTACGATAAAGTTGTAAGCAATATTCAAGAAGTCAAAGCAAGAGGAGGCAGACTAATTGCTATAGTTACAAAAGGAGATAAATTAGTTAAAGAGCTTGCTGATTACTGTATAGAAATTCCTAACGTCCCTGAAGAGATTAGTCCATTATTAACAAATATTCCATTGCAGTTATTGTCTTACCATATTGCTCTCTTAAGAGGATGTAATGTTGATCAGCCTAGAAACTTAGCTAAGTCCGTCACTGTGGAGTAGTGGGGGTATTTTAGGTTGATACCAATTAATTTATAACTTTACAAAATGAAAAAAATACTAATTATACTTATAACGATTCCGTTAATTTTTAGTTCTTGTGAGAAAGAGGATGACACTCCAGAATCTAATTCTAACAATGGGAATACCTCTAATTCTAACAATGGGAATACCTCTAATGGAACAACCGGTTATGTATTCAATGATAATTATAATGAACTTTATAAAACAACAAATTCT
>MDTC01240711.1_pt1 | contig 23317 bp, 21 predicted proteins | sample 811181 | NCBI WGS metagenome assembly MDTC01 (sample SAMN05326644, study PRJNA326480) | marine metagenome | isolation source: seawater | place: Pacific Ocean: North | collected 2011 | reverse complement strand
CTTAGGATCTAGTGCTTCACGGCTTGGGGGTTCGAGTCCCTTCACCCGCACTCTATTAACCTCAACAAAAATGTTGAGGTTTTTAGTGTGCGGGTGAAGGGACTCGAACCCCCAAGCCGTGAAGCACTAGATCCTAAGTCTAGCGTGTCTACCAATTTCACCACACCCGCGAAAAATTTAAGGGCCAACAAATATAATCAAGTTTTATAAAAAACATTAGAGATGGTAGATATCATTATTATGATTTACTATTTTTACAAAATAAAACAATACCAATGTATTTATTGTCCAATAGTAAGAAAGAAAAATACCTTAATGAACTAATTGACTTTCTAAAAATCCCCTCAATTAGTGCTGATACTAACTACAAAAACTCTGTTAGAAAGGCAGCAGAATGGTTGTCAAATTCCATTTCTAAAACTGGCTGTGAAAATGTTGAAATAATTGAAACCAAGGGACATCCTATTGTATATGGTGAAAAAATAATTGATGAAAAACTTCCGACTATTTTAATTTATGGCCATTATGATGTTCAACCACCTGATCCATTAGATCTATGGGATAATCCTCCTTTTGAACCAGTAATAAAAAAAACAAAAAACCATCCTGAAGGTGCAATATATGCAAGAGGTGCATGTGATGATAAGGGGCAAACATTTATGCATATTAAAGCTCTGGAAATAATGATTTCAAAAAATGAGCTCCCATGTAATGTTAAGCTCATGATTGAAGGGGAAGAAGAGGTTGGAAGCAGTAACTTAGAATTTTTTGTTAAAGAAAATCAAAAAAAATTAAAATCAGATGTTATTTTAATTTCTGATACAGGAATTCTAAATAATGATCAACCTTCAATAACAACTGGATTGAGAGGTTTGAGTTATATGGAAGTTAAGTTAACTGGACCTAATAGAGATCTACATTCAGGCTTATATGGTGGTACGGTTGCAAATCCTATTAATGTACTATGTCAAATGATTAGTTCTTTAAAAGATGAAAACAATAAAATTACAATACCTGGATTTTATGATGATATACTAGATGTTAGTGATTCAGAAAGGAAAGAAATGTCAAAAGTTCCATTTGATTTAGAATTATTTAAAAAGTCACTCAGTATAGGTTCAGTATCTGGAGAAAAAGGTTTTACAACTCCTGAGAGAAAATCTATTCGTCCAACACTGGATGTTAATGGTATCTGGGGAGGTTATTCAGGTGAGGGTGCAAAAACAGTTATACCAAGTGAAGCCAACGCAAAAATTTCTATGCGATTAGTTCCAAATCAAAACTGGAAAAAAATTAGTAAATTATTTATAAAACATTTTAAAAGTATTGCACCAAAGTCAGTTAATGTAGATATTAAAACACATCATGGTGGACAAGCGTATGTGACTCCAACTAATAGTATTGCATATAAGGCAGCTCACTTAGCATATAAAAAAAGTTTTGGCAAACCCCCTCACTCAGTTAGAGATGGGGGAAGTATTCCAATTGTTCCTATGTTTGAGGAAGTGCTTGGATGTAAGACAATTTTAATGGGTTTTGGACTTGATAGTGATTCTATTCATTCTCCAAATGAACATTTTGGAGTTTTTAATTTTTTCAAGGGCATTGAAACTATTCCTTATTTTCATAAAAACTTTGCAGAGCTTTTTAGTATAGATTAAAGATTTATCAAAAAAAGATCAGAAGCAATTCCATCAGACAAAAACTTAGATTTTTTTGAAACATGGAGATAATCACCATCCCAATATAAGTCTTTAGATAAAACTCTTTTCTTGGCGTTATCCTCTAAATAACATACAAACTTTTCTCCAATTTTATCCTTGATTTCTTTGGTTGAAACCCCCGAAGAAGTTCTCAATCCTGTCATTATTAATTCATTAAATCTATCTTTTAAACTAAGTAACTCCTGTGATAAAGGCAAAGAATTTTTTTTTATGGAGTTTAAATATGACATATTTTGACTTACATTCCAACTTCTTGTCATATTTCCATCGAAACTATGGGCAGATGGACCAATTCCCAAATATGCTTTTCCATCCCAATATCCCAAGTTATTTTTTGAATAATATCCTGGTTTCGAAAAATTTGAAAATTCATAATTATGATAGTTAATGTCTTCTAAATAATTTATCATATGCCAATATTGTTTTTCAACATCTAACTCTCCAAGGGGAATTAATTCTCCAGACAAAATCTGTTTTTTTAAAGTAGTTTTATCTTCAACAGTCAGTGCATAAGAAGAAATATGTGGAGGATCAAATGATAATGCCTCATTTAAATTAAATTTCCATTTATCAATGTTACTGCCAGGTATTCCATAAATTAAATCCAAAGAAAAATTATCAAAAAGATCTTTTACCATTTTTATTGTATCATAAGATTGATTAGCGGTATGAGACCTATTCATTAAAAAAAGATCTTCTTGATTAAAAGACTGAATTCCAATACTCAGTCTATTAACCTGATTTTCTTTTAAACTTGTTAAATATTTTATTGATGAATCATCAGGATTTAATTCTAAAGTAATCTCTATGTCATCAGAAACTTTAAAGTTTTCTTTTACACATAAAATAAATTCTCCAATTAAATTAGCGTCTATTAGTGATGGTGTTCCCCCTCCGAAATAAATACTATCTATAATATCATTATTAAAAAAGTCTTTTCTTAATTTAAGCTCCTTTAACATTGATGTAATCATTAAATTTTTTTTATTTAAAGAAGTGGAAAAATGAAAGTTACAATAAGTACAAGCTTTTTTACAAAAAGGAAAGTGAAAATATACTCCTGCCATTTATTTTTGTACTATTTAATTTTTGATGGGTTTTGACTTATGAATGATGACCAACTTGAATATTTTTTTTTAGCATCAATTGATCCTCTATTATAAAAATGACAAACTGCCGCAGCTAATCCATCGGTAGAGTCCAAGTTTTTTGGTAATGACTTGATTTTAAAAATATTTTGAAGCATTTTGGCAACTTGTTCCTTAGATGCATTTCCATTTCCAGTAATGGACATTTTTATTTTTTTGGGAGAATACTCTGCTATAACCAATTCTCTTGATAAACCTGCAGATATTGCAACGCCCTGAGCCCTTCCAAGCTTTAGCATTGATTGAACATTTTTTCCAAAAAAAGGAGCTTCAATAGCAAGTTCGTCAGGATGATAATTATCTATTAGATTTAGTGTTCTTTCAAAGATTAATTTAAGTTTAGTGTAATGATCCTTTTCTTTCTTTAATTGAAGTTCGTTTAATTCTAGTAAATGCATTTTATTATCGAAAACTTTGATTACTCCAAATCCCATAATGGTTGTTCCTGGATCAATCCCAAGGATAATTAATTCTTCATTTATCATCTTAATTTATTTGATATGATTTTGATGGGTAAAGAAAATTTTACATTAACAAACAATCCAACATTAGTTTTAATTGCTGGCATTGCATCAGGTAGATTTTGAATTGTTTGATTTATATATTTTTTTAGATTAGGAATTTTTCCGATTATATTATTTGGGTCAACTACAGAGTCTAAACTAAAATTTCCATTTTCATTTATTTTTATTTGAATTGTTAATTCTGAACTAACCTCCTCTTCAGATTTTAACTCTTTATTTGTCAGACCTGAATAAATTAAATCGACTAATGTTTCTTGAAAACATTTTTTCTGATCTTCTAGTGTTTTGAATTTTTCACATTCATTATATGAGGGGATTTGATCGGTTTTGGACCATTCAGAAGCCTTTTTAATTTCATTTTGTGAAACTTGCCGTAAATCGATAAAATTACAAGCCTGAAAGTTTATTGTTAATGAACAAAATAACATTAATAAACTAAATTTATAGCTCATCTTTAAAATTATACTCTTAAAATTACACTTTTTTAATAGTAAACTTAAATTATAAATCATAATTCTATGATTTGATTTTATATATTTGTAGCATGAAATTATTCCTTTTAACATGTTTTTTTTTAGGTCTCTGCTTTGCTGGAATAGCTATAAAAATATGGGGGAAAAAAAATGGAGAGTTTGCAGGAACCTGTGCAAGTCAAAACCCTTTTTTGAATAAAGAAAATGAACCTTGTGGTTTGTGTGGTAAAATTCCTAAAGATCAAGATTGTGATATTGTAGATCCTCAATCAAATTAATATTATTTAATAATAATTTGATAATGAAGGAAAAAGATTTAATTCTCAAAGCTAAACAAAATGATCAAAAAGCCTTCAATATCTTATTTAATGAAAATTGGGAGTATTTGTATAATTTCCAATTAAAAAGAGTTGGAAATAATGAAATTGCCGAGGAACTTTCAATTAGAACTTTTGCTAGGGCTTTTGATAAGCTCAAATCCTTTAATGCAGAATATAAATTTAAAACATGGCTAATAACAATATCCAAAAATCTTCATATAGATCAATTAAGAAAAGAAAAAGGAAAAATATTTAAGTCTGAAATAATTGATGAAGCCTCTTCTAATATTTTTATTGATTCTAGCCCAAGTCCAGAAGAAGAAATGATTATTGATCAAAATCTTGATGAAATTCTTTTTACTATTAAGAGTTTAAAAAACGAGTACCGACAAATTTTACAACTTCGTTTTTTTGAGGATAAGAGCTACAAGGCAATAAGTAAAATTTTGGATCAACCTCTTAATACCATCAAGGTAAAAATTCTTCGTGCAAAAAAAATATTAGCCGAAAAATTAAAAAATGAATAAATTTAAAAGGCTAGGTCCAGGACTTCTTTTTGCTGGAGCTGCAATTGGAGTTTCACATCTTGTCTACTCCACAAGAGCTGGGGCTGATTATGGGTGGGGCCTTCTATGGGCATTTCTAATTATTAATATTTTTAAGTATCCGTTTTTCGAATTTGGACCCAGATATGCTGTTGCAACTGGAGAAACTCTTTTGGATGGTTATAAGAAAATTGGAAAAAATTACCTCTGGTTCTATGCTGTTTTAAATACTGCAAATATGTTCACAATTCAAGCCGCTGTAACAATCGTTACTGCAGGGCTTGCCGCTCATTTTTTTGGAATAAGTGCAAATCTATCAATATGGGGGTCTATTATAATAATTATATGCTCCTTACTATTGGTAATCGGAAAATACTCTCTGCTTGACAAACTGATAAAATTCATAATAATTATTTTGTCATTTTGTACATTTTTAGCGTTAATTCTTGCATTTTACAATTCTAATGAATTTCCATCATCAGTTCAAGTAATTCCAGAGGGTTCAGGGTTATTATTTTTGATTGCATTTATGGGATGGATGCCAGCTCCCATGGATATTTCAATTTGGCATTCAATTTGGTCAGTCGAAAAACAAAAGGAAATTAAAAATATAAGTTTAAAGGAAACATTATATGATTTTAATGTTGGCTATGTTACCACAATTTTATTAGGTCTTCTTTTTATGGGGCTTGGTGCCTTAGTTATGTTTAATACAGAAGTAGAATTTTCCAATAAAGGCTTAGTTTTTTCTGGTCAGCTTATTGATTTATATACATCAAATCTTGGTGAGTCATTTGGTGGTATAATCTCATTGGCAGCTTTTACTACAATGTTCAGTACGACTATTACAACTCTAGATGCTTCACCAAGGGCATTTTCAAAAACTATTCAACTTATATATAAAGATGATAAAGACTATTATCTGTTTTTTTTGATGATCCTTTCTTTAGGTACTATTGGAATTTTTTTATTTCTTCAATCTGAAATGGGGTTTTTAGTTCAAGTCGCAACTGTATTATCATTTTTAACGACACCTTTTTTTGCATGGATGAACTTAAAATTAGTTACTAGTAGTTTTATGCCTCAAAAATTTCAGCCGAAGAAAGTGCTAGTAATTTTTAGTTGGTTTGGATTTGTATTTTTAAGTGCTTTTACAATTGGATATTTAATCAGCTTATGAAAGAAGTTTTGTATCTTTGAAAAAAAAATAATTGCAGGTTTTAGAGAAAAATATATTAGAAAAAGATCAAGTAAAGTTTAAAAAATTAGATCTTCCAAAAATTCACAAAAAAATTGAGGAAACTAATCAAAAAAATAAAGTTTCTAAACCAAAGTGGATAAGAGTTAAATTACCCATTGGAAAGAAATACACTGATCTAAGAAATTTAGTTGATAAATACAAATTAAATACTATTTGTACATCTGGAAGCTGCCCTAACATGGGAGAATGTTGGGCTGAAGGAACTGCAACATTTATGATACTAGGTAATATATGTACAAGATCTTGTGGCTTCTGTGCTGTAAAAACTGGAAGACCCTCACCAGTTGATTGGGCAGAACCTGAAAAAGTTGCTCAATCAATATATAAAATGGGTATTAAACATGCTGTTATTACTTCTGTTGACAGAGATGATTTAAAAGACATGGGTTCAATTATTTGGGCAGAATCTGTAATTGCTATTCGAAGACTAAATCCCAAAACAACATTAGAAACTCTAATCCCTGATTTTCAAGGAAATAAATTTAATATAGACAGACTCATTAAGGTTTCGCCTGAGGTTATATCTCACAATCTTGAAACAGTAAGAAGATTAACTCGAGAAGTTAGAATTCAGGCTAAATATGACAGAAGCTTAGAGGTTTTAAATTACCTAAAGAAAAAAGGTGTGAATAGAACTAAGTCGGGAATTATGTTGGGGCTTGGAGAAAAAGAAGAGGAGGTTTATGAAACATTAAACGACTTAATTCATGCCAAAGTTGATATTGTAACAATGGGACAATATCTCCAGCCAACAAAAAATCATTTACCAGTTTCATCTTTCATAACACCTGATGATTTTGAGAAATATGAAAAATATGCGCTAAATCTTGGGTTTAGGCATGTTGAAAGTGGCCCTTTAGTTCGATCTTCATACAAGGCGCACAAACATATTTCTTGAACAAGTAATGTTCATACAAAAGATTTTACTCTTTTGTTGAATTCCGTTTCCTCTTTTTTAGAAAAAAAAGAAAGCTTAACAGGAATATAAAAAAGATTGTCCGACTTCAACAAGGGTGACAACCTACCATAATCTTTTTCGGTAGTAAGAACTATAGTGTGTTGTGCCTTTTTATTAATCTTTAAAATAGCTTTTTGATCAAAATTAAAGTGATCTCTAAATTTTAAATGATTAAAAGTAATTTTTATAGAATTTAAATAAATTAATAAATCTGATGAGTCGGCTATTCCGGTTACCAGTGTTATTTTTTTATTTTTTATTTTTTGAAGATTTATTTTTTTGATTGAATTTATTATAGTCTCAGAGTAACTAATAGTTGTGAAATAAGCCTTTTGATTTGAAAAAAGCCTGAGATTATTGGAAAATCTAACTCTATCTTCTATGCTCAAATATTTTGGACATTTAGTGACTAATATTGTGTTGCCTCTCTTTCTACCAATTCTAAATTCTCTGAGGTTCCCAGCTGGAAATAAATAATCTTTAAAAAAAGGGTTATTAAAAGTTGTAGTAATTATTAAATGATTTGTTAATATTGATCTATGCTGCATTATATCATCAAATATTAATAAATCTATGTTAGCATTTAATTTTGATATCTTTTTAACAGCTAAAGCCCTTTTCTCAGCAACAGCAACTTTAATTTTTGGATATTTATTTAAATATTGAAATGGCTCGTCTCCTATTTCTAAAGCATTACTTTTTGAATTAGCTAATATAAAACCAGATGATTTTCTACCATACCCTCTACTTATGACAGAAATTATATTTGTTTTTAAATTTTCAGATATAAGATAGTCAACAAGAATTGATTTCCCTGAACCCCCTAAAGACAAGTTTCCAACACCAATAGAGTAAATATTAGTTTTATTTTTTTTTATGATGTTTAAGTTAAACAGAGAGTTTCGAATGACAACAAAACAACCATAAAAAATAACGAAAGGGAAAAGTAAAAATCTAATCAATTTCATCTCGCTTAAAGATAATACTATATTTGTATATCAACATTTTAAAAATGAAGATTCAAAAAATTGTGGATACTCTTAACAGATGGGCTCCAACTGAACAAGCTGAAGATTTTGATAATGTAGGCCTAATCATAGGTGATATTAATTATGATTTGACAGGAGTACTAATTAGTTTGGACACTACTGAAGAAATTATTGACGAAGCACTTAAAAAAAACTGTAATTTAATAATTAGTTTTCATCCGATTATTTTTTCAGGAATAAAAAAAATAACTTCTAATTCGTATGTTGAAAAAACAATAATTAAAGCAATTGAGAATAAAATATCTGTATACTCCATTCATACTTCTCTTGATAATCATATGCAAGGGGTAAATTATGAAATATCTAAAAGACTTGGTCTGATAAACTCTGAAATACTCATTCCAAAAAATAGTAATAAAATAATTGGTATGGGAAGAATAGGAGAATTACAAAAGGATCTTAGTGAAGATGATTTTATATACCATATAAAAAATACTATGAAGACAAATGTAATTAGACATAGCAAATTATTAGGGAAAAAAATTAAGAGAGTTTCAGTTTTAGGGGGTTCAGGTGCTTTTGGAATTGAAAATTCAATCAATCAGAATGCAGATGCATATGTTACTGCAGACTTGAAATACCACAATTTTTTTGAGGCTAATGGTAAAATAGTTTTGTTTGATATAGGTCATTACGAAAGTGAACAATTTACAAAAAATTTAATCCATGATTATCTTAACGAAAAATTTCCTAGTTTTGCAATCGTTTTATCAACCACAAATACAAATCCAGTAAATTATTTCTGAAAATATGGGAAAAAAAGAAACTACAGTCGAAAACAAACTTCGGTCCTTGTTTGATCTACAATTAATAGACTCGCGAATAGATCAGATTAGAAGTGTAAGAGGAGAACTTCCTCTAGAGGTTGAGGACTTAGAAAATCAAATCCAAGGCTTACAAACACAACTTGATACCTTCAAATCTGAATTTGATGACAACCAAAATCAAATAGCCATTCAAAAAAATAACATTGAAGTAGCTAAAGAAGAAGAAAAAAAGTATGAGGCTAAACTTAAAATTGTTAGAAATAATAGAGAGTATAATTCTATTCAAAAAGAGCAGGAATTTCAAAAATTAGAAATTGAACTTTCTGAAAAAAAAATCAAAGAATTTCAGTTTAAATCTGAACAATCATCATCGAGTATTGATGAAGTGAAATTAAAACTAGATGAACGACAAGCTCATCTTGAGGCAAAAAATAGTGAATTGAGTTCGATAATGAGTGAAACTGATAAAGAAGAAAAGTTACTCCAAAAGAAATCTAGTGAATTTTCAAAAAATATAGATGAACACCTAATAGATACTTACAACAAAATAAGGGGAAATGTAAAAAATGGATTAGCTATTGTGCCAGTCGAAAGAGGAGCAGCAGGTGGGTCCTATTTTTCTATCCCACCACAAACCCAAATGGAAATAGCCTCTAGGCAAAAAATAATTACAGATGAACATAGTGGTAGGATTTTAGTCGATGAAGATCTTGCAAATGAAGAACGTGAAAAGATGCTATCTATTTTTAAAAAGGCTAAGTAATCTTTTATTTAAATGATTATTTATTTTTAAAATCAATTTTTTAAAATGCAACTAAAACTTTAGTTCTGATAGAACTGGGTGATGGTCCGATGCCCAATTTTTTGATAAAGTTTTTAAATGGACATGTGTTGACTTTATATTTTTAAGATTTTTAATAAAAATATAATCTAATCTTTTGCCTGATATAACTTTATTATTAAAATTATTAAATGTAGAATAAAATTTATTCGATTTTTTTATACCAAATAAAACATCTGTGAATTGATTTTGGATTTTTTTTATTGAAAAATTATCATCCTCTAAATTAAAATCCCCAGTTATAATTAATGGAATACCTTCATAGTTAAGTTTGTTAATTTTTTGGATAATTAAATCCATGGATTTTTTTCTGGCAATATTTCCAATATGATCAAAATGAGTATTAAAAAACCAAATTCTTTTTTTGGAAAAAATTTCTTCAAATAAACCATAAGTACATATTCTTTCCATAGATGCATCCCACCCTATTGAAACTTTTTCTGGGGTATCAGAGAGCCAAAAAGTATCCTGAAATAAAACCTTAAATTTTTTTTTTATTAAAAAAAACCGGACTGTATTCTCCTTTATCTATTCCATCATCACGACCAACACCTATGTAACTATGATTAATCAATGATTTTAATAAATCTTGAAGTTGGGAATCAGTTACCTCTTGAAGGCCAATAAAGTCAGGGTTTTCATTTAAAAGAAATTTACTAACATAATACTTTCTATTTTCCCATGAATTAATGTCTTTATTTGAACTTTTGTATCTTATATTGTAAGAAACAACCTTCAATTGGCTACAATTAATAAAAAATAAAATAAATAGAACTAGAGTATTTTTCAAACTTCAAAATTAATAAAACGAAATATCTATTTCTTAACAGAATTATCGCAACAGTTTTCGTCTTCACATCTACAAAAATTCAGATTATAAATATGAAGAGAACAAAGTGAAATAGCAGCGGAATAGGAAAAAAATTCTGGAACTGTAAATAACTCTAATTGTTCATTTAAAATTAATCCTGAGAGAAAAAACCAAGATATCAACATCAAAATTTTAATACTTTTTTTTGAAGAGTTTTTTATGGACCTTCCTACAGCAAAAAAAGAAATAAGTAGAAAGAAATAATTTAAAGAATACCAAAAAAAATTCCCCCCATTGGTAATACTAGAAATTTCAACCTGATACAAAAAAAACAACGGAGTCAAAATACAATGAGTTAAACATAAACAACTTGATAAAATACCTACATGATCTGAATTTAGAGTTATTGTTTTCATAAAACTTATTTTAGTTTAAGAAAGATTATGACCAAAATAAAATTTTTGTTATAATCAATATTAAGTGGGCGCTGAGGGATTCGAACCCCCGACCCTTTGGGTGTAAACCAAATGCTCTGAACCAACTGAGCTAAGCGCCCAAAAGCAATATTAACGATACTTCCAGAACTTTATTTTATTGGTAACTTAAAATATAAATTGCAAGCAGTATGTGCTTTTGTTTTTTTACGCCGTAAATGTAGAATTATTTAGACAAATTATCATATGTTTTATTATGTTTTTCGTGTGTCAAAGCCTTTTATTTTTATGATTAAATTTTAAAATTATCAAATCATAATTATTAATTGTTAGTTGAAAGAAAGTCTGCTACAACAAAATTACTTCCTGAAATAATTATTATATCATTCACTTTTGAATTTTTTTTTGCTGAATTATACGCACTAATCACTGAAGAATATGAATTATAATTAATTTTTATTTTTTTAGCAATCTTTGATAATTTTTCTATTGACAATGCACGATCAATATTTGGTGAACATAAATAATAATTAGCACTTAATGGGAGTACTTTAAGAATGGAATCAACATCCTTTCCTTTTACAAACCCTAGAACTAAATGAAGATCTTCATATTTCTCGAATGATAATTGATCGATCATAGAAAGAAATCCTTTTAAGTTATGAGTGACATCAATTATAATTTTTGGTTTTTTTTCTATAATATCCCACCTTCCAAAAAACTTTGTTGTTTTTTTAATATTCTTTATTGCTACCCTGATTTCATAATCAGAAATTTTAAAATTTTTTAAGTTTTTGATTGCTAATATTGATGTTTCAATATTTCTTTGTTGATATTTTCCCTCTAGATCACTTTTATATATTTTTTTTGACCCTTTAACAAATGAGATTTTTGAATTTAAGTCTTTTGCTTTTTTTCTAAATATTGGTGCTGTTTCATTATTTATTTCACCGATTATAACTGGAATTTTTTTTTTTATTATTCCTGCTTTCTCAAAAGCAATTTTTGAAAATGTATTTCCTAAAAACTGAGTATGGTCATACCCTATATTTGTAATAACTGATACTTCAGGATTTATTACATTTGTGGCATCAAGCCTTCCTCCCATTCCAACTTCTATTATTGCGTAATCAACCTTTCTATGATTAAAATAATCAAAACTTAATCCAGCTGTAAGCTCAAAAAAAGACAAGTCATTAGTATTAATATAACTGAAATGACTGTTTACAAATTTTGTAATATATTCTTTAGAAATATATTGACCATTAACTTTTATTCTCTCTCTAAAATCAATTAGATGAGGTGAGGAATAAATTCCAACACATAGTCCTTTTGATTGTAGAATTGATGCAACTATGTGAGCAACACTACCCTTACCATTTGTTCCAGCAATATGGATAGTTTTGAGATTAGTTTCAGGATTATTTAGTTTCTTACAAAAGGACTTAATATTCGACAATCCAAAATTTAAATCTTTACTCCCGTATTTTTGATAATTTGGGAGTTTAGTATAAAGGTACTCTATTGATTGATAATAAGATTTCATTATTTATTCAACTAATTTGAATTGAATTACAACAAATCCAATTTGCTTTTTAGGAGCATTTTTATCAGGAAACCATTTATGTGTTAATGCAGTATTTTTTGCTGGCTCCAAAAGACAAGGATCATTATTTGTTGTTCCCTTAACTCCTGCTTTAGCTGATACTACATCTCCTTTTTGATTAACCTCTATTCTAACAACAACTGTTCCCGATTCATTACATTTTGGAATCTCCTTTCCTTGGTATTGAAGGTTTCTTCCATTTAAGCCATAACCAACTCCTTTACCCCCTCTTCCTTCCTGACCATAATAGATGGTTGAATATGGATTTCCTTCTGCTGTTCCCTTATCAAAATACTCGTTATTTTCTCCCTGACCTTGATTTTCAATTTTATTATCTGTTTTTTTTGTTAAGTTTGAAAGTATTGACTTTGTATAATCACTTATCTTTTGTTTTTTAGCAACAGAAATCTCCGTAATGACCTTCTCAATGTTTATATCTGGTTGACTCGAGGAGTCATATTTTTTATTAATTACATTTAAATTTTTTTTCTCATCATTTATTTTAATGGTCTTAATTTTCGCAATAGATTGATCATAAACATCTAATTCTTTTTCTAAAGATTCTGGAGATTGATTCAAATTAAAATCATTTTTATTATTAATATTTAATTCATTTCCATAACCATCATCAAACGAACCAAAATTAACTTCCATACCAAATTCAATTGGAGGATCGACATATTTCAATCCAATAAATGATAATAAAAATAAGATAGTAATTACCAATAAAATCGTAATACCAAAAGATTTTCTTTGTGAAGTTGTTTTAAAAAACATAATTTATTTGGAATCAACTGCTAGTAAAACTTTTATACTATTTTGATTTGCAATATTCATAACATAAACCACATTATCAATTTGAACACTTTTTTCTGCCCTCAATATGATTGATGGTGGTTGAATTTTCTCCATTTTTTTTAATATCTCTAGTTCTAAATATTTTCTTTCAACTAACTCATCATCAACATATATAAGATTATTAGATAACAAAGAAACAGATACAGATTTTCTGTTTTCTGTTTTTCCTTTTGCATCGGGTAGCTCAATTTTAATGGTATTTAATTGTTGAGAAAGTGTAGAAGCTATCATAAAAAATATCAAGAGTAAAAAAACGATATCCGTCATTGACGACATATTGAAATCAGGGCTTATTTTATTTCTTCCTTTGAAATTCATTTATCAAGTAGGCTCATTTAATAAATCAAAAAACTCAAGTGATATAGCTTCCATCTGGTGTATAATTTTATTTGTTTTGACAACTAAATGATTGTATGCGATATATCCAATAATTCCAACTACAAGCCCAGCAACCGTTGTGGTCATTGCTGTATAAAGACCGTTGGATAGTAGTTGCATATCAATATTTCCACCAGCATTAGAGATTTCAAAAATCGACAAAATCATTCCTATGACAGTACCCAGAAAACCAATCATTGGTGCGACTCCTGATATAGTAGCAAGAATACTTACATTTTTTTCTAATTTATATATTTCAATTTTTCCAGAATTTTCTAGCGCGGAATTGATATCTTCTAATGGACGTCCGATTCTTGAGACTCCTTTTTCTAATAACCTTGCTACCGGACTGTCAATTGACTGACATAATGTTTTAGCAGTACCAATTTTTCCTTTTAAAATATGTGTTCTTATCTGCGGCATAAAATTTTGATCAATTCTTGAGGCTACTTTAATTGCAAATAGACGTTCAAAATATATATAAATTACCAAAATAAGTAAAATAAAAAGTATACCAATAATTATAATTCCTCCAATACCTGAGCTTTCTATAAGTTGAAGTATTGATATTGTCTTTCCAGTTTGAATAGAATTAATTTCTTGAAGATTTTCCATATCACTTTTGATATTTTTAGATAGTGAACTAAAGTTTATTTAAGCAATAAAATTACGTAATAAAATGAAAGTAGATGAACCAGATAAAAAACCGATTAATGCTAGCCATGATATATTTTTTAAGTACCAAAAGAAATCAATTTTTTCCATTCCCATAGCAACCACTCCTGCTGCAGAACCAATTATCAGCATACTTCCGCCAGTTCCTGCAGAGAAAGCAATAAAATGCCATAACGGATGGTCAATAGTTTCTGAAAACATTCCCATACTTGCTGCTACTAAGGGAACGTTATCAATAATTGCAGATCCGAATCCAAAAAGAATTACCACTAAATCTGTGTTGGGTATTAATGTATTTAAATGCTCTGCAAATTTAAATAGTATACCTAGAGATTCTAAAGCTGCTACAGACAATAAAATTCCAAGAAAAAAAAGAATACTTGGCAATTCAATCTTTGATAACGAACTATGAACAGCACTATGACTTGAATTTGAATCACTCTCTACATCAACTGAACTGATATTTATTTTAGTATTACTAAAGATTTCAGCAAATGTAGCCACAATAGCAAGGGATAGCATCATTCCCACATAAGGTGGAAGATGTGTTAAAGTTTTAAATACTGGTACAAAAACTATTGCACTAAGTCCCAAATAAAGCATAACTGATCCTTTTGGATGAAAAGTTGAATTATCATTATCGTCATCTTTAATATATCCCTGAAAGGGTTTCATAAAGGATGCTATCAAGACTGGAATAATTAAACAAACTAATGAGGGTATTAACACATAACCAATTAAACTTTGGGTGGTGACTTTGTTACCAATCCACAACATAGTTGTTGTAACATCTCCAATTGGTGACCACGCTCCACCAGCGTTTGCTGCAATAATTATTAATCCAGCGAACCATATTCTTATATTTTTATCAAATACTATTTTTTGAAGAATAGTTATCAAAACAATAGTTGCAGTTAGATTATCAATAATTGCAGAAAGTATAAAAGCCAAACATGAAAAAATCCACAACAACTTAACTTTATTTTTTGTTTTGACGTAAGATTTAATTGTAAAAAAACCATTGAAATAGTCAATTATCTCAACTATAGTCATTGCTCCCAATAAAAAAATAATGATCTCCGCTGTTTTACCTAAATGATGAAGCAATACCTCATCAATATAAGAAATTTCAAGGTTTTTCTTGAGGACATTCACATCATAAACAGTTAAATGATTTAAAGAAATAATTGCCCATAAAAACGCCATCATACCTAAAGCAGGTATAAGCTTGTCTATTTTTAAATTATGCTCTAATGTGATCGCCAAATAACCAACTATGAATATACTTATTACGATAATTTCCATTTAGTGTTTGATTTATTAAATCGCAATAGGCAATCTAAAAGATTTTTATATTGATAACTAAATTATAAAAATTTATTAGATCGAATAAATCATTTAATTATTTTTCCTGAGCAGTGATTTTTTCTGGCACCCGTGATTGATGAAAAACAATTATTAATTTTTAAAACTCTCAATAAACCAAGTAATCCAAAAATTAGAGCTTCTTTAAAGTTGATTATTTCTTTTGATGGAATTATGATTTTGGACTTAGAATTTAATTTTAATTCTTCCATTAAATATTTATTGTGAGCTCCCCCTCCTGAAACTAAAACATTATCATCTGTGGTTAAAGACGATGAAATTATTTTTATAATATGAATTACATAAGTATGCATTACATTTTCTAATGAACTCTTTTTTAGCCACTCATTTATTATTGGGAAAATATTATCTGAAACCCATTCTATTCCCAAAGATTTAGGATAATTTTTTGAATAAAATTCGATTGAGTTTAATTTGCTTAATAAATTAGGAATTAGTTTTCCTGATTTTGCAATTACTCCATCTTTGTCAAATTTTCTACCTGTTATACTGGATAAATAATTTAAAACAATATTAACTGAGCAAAGATCATAAGCGATAATATTTTTGTTATTATTTCGTGAAATGTTAGCAAAACCTCCCAGATTAAGGCATACGGAGTAATTGGTAAAAAGTATTGAATCTCCAACAGGAACTAAAGGGGCGCCTTGACCGCCTAAAGCAACATCTTGGGTTCGAAAATCACAGACAGTCATAATTTTATATTTATTATTTAACGTGTTTAAATTTCCAAGTTGATAAGTGATTCCAAGATCTGGATTGTGAATTGCAGTGTGTCCATGAGAACACACTAAATCAATATTTTTTAATTTATTTTCTGTAATAAATTCGTATATTTTTTCTCCTAAAAATTTAGTGTACAACAAATCAATTTTTAACAATTGTTTTTTGGATTTAAAATGAATATCAGATAATTCATCGGTCCAATAATTATTGTATGGAATTAATTTAGATTTTAGAATTTTAAAGTCCCATGTTTTAATATTAAACTTAATTAAAGCAATGTCAATACCATCCAAAGAAGTTCCAGACATGATTCCTATAACTCTAAAAAAATGTTTATTCTGATACATAAATTATTAATTACATAAAATCACATATATTTTTTTATGATATGTCTATTTATTATCAATAATTTTGATAATTCACTATATAGCCCAACAATGAATGATGGAAATAAGTAAAAACACATTCAAAAAGATTAATTTAGTGAATTCACTCTACCAAACAAAAAAAAAGAAAAAATATGCTTCCAACCAAGCAAGGACTCTACGACCCTCAAAACGAGCATGACAATTGTGGGGCGGGTTTTATTTGTAGTTTAAAAGGAGAAAAAACTAATGATATAATCCATAAGGCTCTTGACATACTGTGTGTACTAGAGCACAGAGGTGCAGTTAGTTCCGATGGAATAACAGGTGATGGTGCTGGAATTTTAATTGAGATTCCACATGACTTTTTTGTTAAAAATTGTGATTTTAATATTCCTGATCCCACAAAATATGCAGTGGGAATGGTTTTTTTACCTGAAAAAGAAAACCAAAAAACTTATTGTATTGGAGTTTTTGAGTCCGAAATAAAAAAGCAAGGTCTAAATATTTTAGGCTGGAGAAACGTCCCGATCAAAAAAGGTGTTGTTGGTCAAATTGCCTCACAAACCGAACCTTTAATAATGCAAGTTTTTATAAGTAATAACAATCCTGCAATTGATGAAAACTTATTCAACACTAAACTTTTTTGCGCAAGAAAAATTTCTGAAAATACTATTTTTAACTCTGAGATTTCTCAATCAAAGTATTTTTACTTTTCAAGTTTATCAATAAGAACAATTATTTATAAAGGGCTTTTAATACCTGAGGATATTAAAAAATACTACCAAGACTTATCTGATCCATCAGTAGTTACCAGACTAGCTCTAGTTCATCAAAGATTTTCAACAAATACTTTTCCTACTTGGGATTTAGCACAACCCTTTCGTTACATGTGTCACAATGGTGAAATAAATACCTATAAAGGAAATTTAAGTAGAATGCAAACAAGGGAAGAACTTCTTAATAGTGATTTTTTTGGGCCAGAAATAAAAAAAGTTATTCCAATAATTTTACCTGGAAAATCTGATTCAGCTTCAATGGATATGGTTGTTGAACTATTACTTAACACAGGTAGATCTCTGCCTGAAGTTATGATGATGATGGTTCCTGAGGCATGGGAAAAACACCTATCTATGGATAAAAATAAAAAGGCATTCTATGAATACAATTCATGTATAATGGAACCATGGGATGGTCCTGCTTCAATTCCATTTACAGATGGAAAATATATAGGTGCGCTATTAGACAGAAATGGATTAAGGCCATCGAGATATAGTGTAACCAAAGATGGGTATGTTATTATGTCATCAGAAACTGGAGTTTTAGAAATTTTACCAGAAAATATTATTCTTCATGGAAGATTAGAACCTGGGAAAATGTTTTTAGTTGATATGGACGAAGGACGTATAATTCAGGATGATGAGATTAAGAGTAAAATAACAACTAAATACCCTTACAGTAAATGGCTTAAAAATAATTTGAAATCATTATCTGATATCCCAAAATCATATGAACGGCTACCCGAAGAAAAAGAAGATTTTGAAACAAGAATGAGAATCTTTGGATATACCCATGAAGATATTAAAACAATAATAATCCCAATGAGTAAACTAGGTAAAGAGGCTATAGGATCAATGGGAACCGATACACCTTTGGCAATCTTGTCAGATAAACCACAACTACTTTTCAACTATTTTAAACAATTATTTGCTCAAGTAACTAATCCCCCACTAGATGGGATAAGAGAAGAGATAATTACTGACACAAGTCTGACTTTAGGAGAGGAATTCAATTTATTTGAGGTGTCTGATAAACATTCAAAAAAATTAAAAATTCAAAATCCAATCATCTCAAACGATGACTTATCTAAAATAAGAAATTATAAAAATACAGATATTAAACCTTTTACTTTATCCACATTATATGAAATTAAATTAGGGTTTAATGGTTTAGAAAACGCCTTAAATTCAATTATTGATAATGCTGAAAAAGCAATTGATAAAGGATATAATATTTTAATATTATCAGATCGCGGCGTTTCTAAAAAAATGGCTCCAATCCCAATTTTACTTGCAACAGCTCACGTTCATAACGGTTTGAAACGTTTGAAAAAGAGATCCAAATTTGGAATTATTATTGAGTCTGCTGAACCCCGTGAACCTCATCACTTCGCTGTACTTTTTGGTTATGGTGCTAGTGCTATAAACCCCTTTATGGTTAACGAGGTCATTAAACACCAAATTCTAAAAGGATCATTATCTACTAAGTCTGATTTTGCTATACAAAACTTCAACACAGCAATTACAAAGGGAATAATTAAAATCATGAATAAAATTGGGATATCAACCCTTAACTCATATAGAGGTTCACAAATTTTTGAAGCTTTAGGTCTTTCCCAAAATTTTATTGATAGATTCTTTTGTAATACCGCGACAAGAATTGAAGGTATTGGGTTATATGAAATAGAAAAAGATATAAATTTAAGACACCACAAAGCATTCAATCATAAATCTATACTTGGCCTACCTCTTGAAATTGGTGGAGAATACAGGTGGAGAAGAGATGGTGAAGCTCATTCAGTAAACCCAAAAACAATTGCTAGTCTCCAGAATGCTGTAAGACAGAATAAAGTTGAAAGTTATGAGATTTTTGCTAAAAATATTAATGAGCAAAATGAAAAATTAATGACATTAAGAGGTTTATTTGAATTCTCAGATTTTGATCCAATACCCCGTGATCAAGTTGAGCCCTGGACTGAAATAGTTAAACGATTCAAAACAGGTGCTATGTCATTAGGCTCTATTAGTCAGGAAGCTCATGAAAATCTTGCTATTGCAATGAACAGAATTGGAGGTAAGAGTAATTCAGGTGAGGGAGGTGAGGATATAAAAAGATTTACTCCTGACGAAAACGGTGATTTAAGAAATTCCGCCATTAAACAGGTGGCATCTGGAAGGTTTGGGGTTTCTAGCCATTTTCTTAGCTCCGCTAAAGAAATTCAAATTAAAATGGCTCAAGGAGCTAAACCGGGCGAAGGTGGTCAGCTGCCTGGACCAAAAGTAAATCCATATATAGCTTCAGTCAGAAATTCTACTCCATACGTGGGACTTATATCACCTCCTCCTCACCATGATATCTATTCTATAGAAGACCTATCTCAATTAATTTATGATTTGAAAAATGCAAATCGAAAAGCAAGAATAAATGTTAAATTAGTTTCTGAAGTCGGAGTTGGTACTATTGCAGCTGGTGTTGCAAAGGCAAAAGCGGATGTGATTCTAATTTCTGGATTTGACGGTGGTACAGGGGCTTCTCCTCTTACCTCCCTAAAACATGCAGGCTTACCATGGGAATTAGGAATTGCAGAAGCTCAACAAACCCTGGTAATGAATAATTTGCGAAGCAGAATAGTTCTTGAATGTGATGGTCAAATGAAGACGGGAAGAGATGTAGCGATTGCATGTTTGTTGGGAGCTGAAGAATTTGGATTTTCTACAGCCCCTCTAATTGCAACAGGCTGTATAATGATGAGAGCCTGTCATCTTAATACTTGTCCAGTTGGTATTGCAACTCAAGATCCTGAATTGAGAAAAAATTACAAAGGAAAACCCGAACATGTTGTTAACTACATGTATTATGTTGCAGAGGAATTAAGAACAATAATGTCAGAATTAGGTTTCAGATCCATAGACGAAATGGTCGGTCAATCTCAAAAACTGAATATGAAAAAAGCAATAAATCACTATAAAGCCAAAGGTATTGATCTGTCCAGAATTTTGTACAAACCTGATGTTCCCTCTGAATATAGAGAGCGAAATACAACTCAGCAAAATCATAATTTAGAAAATGTATTGGATTTTAAAATTTTAAATAAAGTAAAATTAGCTGTCAATAAAAAGCAAAAACAATATCTTTCATTTAACATAAAAAATACTGATAGAACTGTTGGAGCAATTTTAAGTAATGAAATTTCAAAACTTTATGGTGCAGAAGGTCTACCAAAGAAAACTTTAAATATTGACTTTTTTGGAACTGCCGGACAAAGTTTTGGCGCTTTTTCTGCCTCGGGACTTTTCTTAAGAATAATAGGGACTGCGAATGACTATTTTGGTAAAGGACTATCGGGAGCAATAATTGTCTCGAAAGTTCCTGAAAAAGCAACTTTTATTCCTGACAAGAACATTATTGTAGGTAATGTTTCTCTATATGGAGCAACTAGTGGTCAAGCTTATATTAATGGGATTGCTGGTGAAAGATTTTGTGTAAGAAACTCGGGTGCAGAAGCTGTTGTTGAGGGTATTGGTGATCATGGTTGTGAATATATGACTGGTGGAATTGCCCTTATTTTAGGTGAATTTGGAAGAAATTTTGCAGCAGGAATGAGTGGCGGTATTGCATATATTTATAATGAGGAAAATATATTTGATCAAAGAAAATTTAACTTAGAAATGGTAGAGCTAGAAAATCTATTAGACAGTGATATTAAAAAAATTATTAGCTTATTGAAAAATCATATAAAATATACCGAAAGTCCAAAAGCTATAAATATTATAAGTAATTGGTCCAAAGCTAAAAATAATTTTATAAAAGTAATGCCAACTGATTATAAGCGAGCACTTGAAATGATGGCTACAAATAAAAGTGAAAAAATTATATAGATAATGGGAAAAACAAGAGGCTTTATTGAATATGACAGGTTAAAAGAACCAGTGGTAGATCCAAAAAAAAGAATCAGCAATTACAAAGAATTTACAATCGAAGTTAATGAAAAAAAACTACAAGAGCAGGGGGCTCGTTGCATGGACTGTGGTGTTCCTTTTTGTCATAGTGGATGTCCTCTTGGAAATATGATTCCTGATTTTAACGATGCTGTATATGAAAATGATTGGCGCCGAGCTTTAAGAATTCTTCATAGCACAAATAATTTTCCTGAGTTTACAGGGAGACTTTGCCCAGCTCCCTGTGAAGAGGCATGTGTACTAGGTATAGTTGATCCTCCTGTATCAATTGAGTTAATTGAAAAATATATTGTTGAAAGAGGGTTTTCAGAAAAATGGATTAAGCCAATTATACCTGAAAATAGAACTGGGAAAAAAATTGCTATAATTGGTTCAGGTCCAGCTGGTCTCAGTGCCGCCCAACAACTTAATAGAGCTGGCCACTCTATCACAGTATATGAAAGAGACAATAAAATAGGTGGGTTACTACGTTATGGAATTCCAGATTTTAAAATGGAGAAAAATATAATTGATAGACGCTTAAAAGTTTTAGTAGAGGAAGGAATCAAATTTAAATGTAATATCGAAGTTGGTAAAACAATTACTGTCAATGAACTAGAAGATGAATTTGACTCAATTGTTATTGCAGTTGGTGCATCAATTAAAAGATCTCTTCCTATAACCGGGTCAAAACTTAATGGTGTTGTTCAGGCTATGGATTTTTTACCTCACAATAATAAAGCAGTAGACAAACAGCATATACGTGAAGAAAGATTTAATGCAAAAAATAAAAATGTAATTGTTATAGGTGGAGGAGATACCGGCTCTGATTGTATTGGAACATCAAACCGTCATGGGGCAAAAAGTGTAACAAATTTTGAAATTATGCCTAAGCCCTCAGAACTTAGAACTGATGAAAATCCTTGGCCATATTGGCCATTCAAACTTAAAACTAGTTCATCACATGAGGAAGGAAGTCATAGAGAGTGGAGCATACTAACAAAAGAGTTTTTAGGAGACAAAAAAGGTAATCTAATTGGTTTAAAAACAGTTGAAGTAAAATGGGGAAAAGATCAAAATAACAGAGCTAAATTAATAGAAAATAAGAATTCTTTTAAAGAATGGCCTTGTGATTTAGCTTTATTGGCTTTAGGTTTTACTGGACCTGAAATATCTCTTCCTGAAAAGTTTGGTTTAAAAATAGATGAAAGGGGAAATATTAAATCAATGAATAAATACCAAACTAACAAATCACATATTTTTGTTGCAGGGGATTGTAGAAGAGGTCAGTCGTTAATTGTTTGGGCAATATCCGAAGGTAGAGAAGTTGCTCATCAAGTAGATGAATACTTGACTGGTAAATCAAATCTTCCAAAAAAGAATCCTAGCGGGGATTTAAAATAAAAAACCCTTCGTTTAAAAAAACGAAGGGTTTAAAAGAAGGCGGCGACATACTCTCCCACCGTAATGGCAGTACCATCTGCGCTAATGGACTTAACTTCTCTGTTCGGAAAGGTAAGAGGTGAACCCCATTGCTATAACCACCTATAATTTTGGAAGGTTTATAGACTTCCATATAAATTAACATACTGAAAAATACAAACTCAAGTAATAAATCTAAAATATAAAATTTAAGAAAAAGTTCTACGATAGACTTACGGGTAATTAGTATCACTCGGCTATGACATTACTGCCTTTACACCTGTGACCTATCAACGTAGTCGTCTCCTACGACCCTTAAAAGAAATCT
>MDTC01243191.1_pt1 | contig 23319 bp, 23 predicted proteins | sample 811181 | NCBI WGS metagenome assembly MDTC01 (sample SAMN05326644, study PRJNA326480) | marine metagenome | isolation source: seawater | place: Pacific Ocean: North | collected 2011 | reverse complement strand
GTTATTGTTCTCATTGCAGCATTAATTCCAGTGGGAACTGTAATACAAACATCAGGCGCTGCTGAATGGATTGGAGGTTTTATTTCGACTGCTGCAAAAACAGCCCCTATGGAATGGCAGCCGCACGTACTATTAGCACTGATTTATTTAATTACGATGATTTTAACTGAAGTCTCATCGAATGCTGCAACAGCAATTATAATGACTCCGATTAGTATGGCTGTATCGGCTCAAATGGGTTTGGACCCTCGTGCATTTATTTTTGCTGTAGCTTTTGCAGCTTCAGCTTCATTTATCACACCAGTTGGATATCAAACAAATTTGATGGTCTATGGACCTGGAGGTTATAAGTTCAGTGATTATATTAGAGTAGGATTCCCGCTTGCATTAATTTTTTGGTTTTCTGCAATTTATTTTTTACCAATACTTTGGCCATTTTATCCATAGATTTATTTATTGTTATTTCTACTTAGATTGTTTTTTACTTTTAAAATTTTTTACTAATGCAAGATAATTCAAATTCAGAGTCCCGTGTAATTACTTTTTTAGATAATCCATCTAAAGCGCTTTGGTCGTTAGCAATACCAATTATGTTAGGTATGGGAATTCAAACTTTATATAATCTCGTAGATATGATTTTTATAGGTCGACTTGGTGGAGAGGCAATTGCTGGTGTAGCATTCAATATGCCTATTTTTTTTCTTATGCTAGGACTTACAATGGGTTTGGGCTCTGGAGTGACCGCTTCAATTGCACGGTTTATTGGTGAAAAAAATAAAAAAAATGCTGATAATGCAGCAGAACATGCAATTGTATTAGCGGGTACCATTGCGGTTATTTTTACAATTGCAGGGTTTATTTTTGGTGAACAGATTCTAAAAAATCTTGGAGCCGATGGAATGATACTAACTATCTCATGGGAATATTTATATATTATCATTCTTGGGCTACCATTTATGATTTTTTCTGGTTTTTTTAGATCGATTCTCGCTGGTGAAGGAGATATGAAATTCCCCATGATGGTAGCCGGTTTAGGTACAGTCCTAAATATTATTTTAGATCCAATATTTATTTTTGATTTAGATCAATATGGTGGATTTGGCTTGGGTTTAGGAGTCCGCGGAGCTGCTATGGCAACTGTAATCTGTCAATCTATCGTATTTATTTTATTTATTTACATGTTATTTGTGAAAGAGCACTCTTATATAAAATTTAAACTAAAGGACTTTTCACCTTCAACTGAAATTATTTGGGATATTGTGAAAGTTGGTATACCTGCATCGATGTCTATGATTATTATGGCTTTAGGTCAAGGTGTTTTTAATAAAATATTAATTAATTATTCACCTAATGCAGTTGCAGCTTATCAGGTAGCAGGGCGGTTAGATATGTTGATATTTTTACCAATATTTGCTATAGCTGGTGGATTGACAACTCTTGTGGGTATGTTTTATGGTGCGAAAAAATTAGATGAATTGAATTTTATTGTAAAATATGGTATTTCAAGAGCATTCTTTATAACGTTAATTTCATCTGCATTTGTATATTATTTTGCTGATATATTTTCAGGTTGGTTTACAGAAGATACTGAAATTATTTCTATATCAGTTGATTTTTTAAGACTGGTTTGTCTTATATACCCCTTAGTTGCTATTGCAATTACATCAGGTCGTGTTATGCAAGGGCTAGGTAAAGGTATACCTGTTTTAATTATTACAACTATTCGTGTTGTTGGGATTAGTGCACCTCTAGCTCTTTATTTTAGTTACTATTTAAATAAACCGATACAATGGAATTGGTATGCGATTATGATTTCTGCAACAATTGCATTTATAATTGCTGTAATTTGGGTTAGGTATGAGCTAAAAAAGGTTAATAGAATTGAAGGACAATTATTATGAGTATTCTAAGTCAAGATCAAGTTCAAATTGCGATTAAACAACTTCAAGGTTGGGAATATAAGGATAGTAGTATTTGTAAAACTTTTAGGTTCGATAATTATATGGCTAGCATAGATTTTATTAATTTGTTAGCTAAAAAGGCAGAGGCTTTTAATCATCATCCCGATATGGTTGTGGGTTGGTGTCAGATAGATATAGCATTTACATCTCATGAGCATGGTGGAGTAACTACTTCATGTATAGAGATGGGTAGAATTACTGACAGCATTATATAATTTAAAGAAATCTTATTTTAGTAATTATAAATTGTATTTATGACTAGTCAATTAATCTTACGGATTATTAGAAGTAATACTGCACATATATAAGATTTTATAACGTCACCAACCAAAAATGGATAAAATCCCATAGTCATTGCTTCATTAAAAGGGACTTTAAATACAGCAAGGTATATAGTTCCTAGTATTAAAATAATTGTCGTAGCTACAAAACAAGAAAGGAAACTAAATAATGGTTTAGATGTTAGTCCTTTTTCAGCTAGAAGACCGATTAAAAAAGCAGCAACTACAAAACCCCAAAGATAACCTGCAGTTGGGCCAATTAGAATATGGGCACCAGATTTCATTTGAGCAAAAACAGGGAATCCTAAAGCACCCTGACTTAGATAAGTTAAAACAGATATTGCACCTTTCTTAGATCCTAATAAACCACCTATTAATACGACTCCTATAGTTTGTCCGGTTATAGGTACGGGGCTAAAGGGTACAGGAATTGATATTTGAGCTAAAATTGAGATTAAAAGCGAACCTAAAAGGATTACAAAAATAGTTGCAGTTTTATCATCAATTGATAGAACACCGGCATGATTAAAAGAAATTATTTTAGTTTTCATTGGTTTAATATATCCAATTTTAAAGTATAGGTTTAGAAAAAATTTTATTAATCAGGTAGTTATATAATGGTTTTGGTATGATTTTATAAATTAATATTAGGATTCTATAAGGCCATGGGTAAATATATGTTTTATAATTTAAATCAATTTTTTTAATAAATGCTTTTGCCGCTTGATCAGCTGATTTCATAGGGATGATTTTTTTGATAGAGCTATTCACTATTGCGGTATCTACAAATCCAGGACATATTGAAATAGTTTTAATATTATAATGATTTAATGATGGACGCCATGAATCAAATATTCTTCGCATTGCAATTTTTGAGCTAGCATAACCACCGTGATTGGGCATGGGTACATAACTTGCAACTGAACTAATACAAACTAATTTGCCTTTTCTGTTGTTCTTCATTTCTGGTATAAAGGGTAAAAGAGTATTAGTCATACCTAATAGATTGGTATTTAGGATTAGATTAATGTCACTACTAGTACCTTTAAATAAGCCATCAGTCCCTCCAATCCCTGCATTTGCAATAACAATATCAATACCATACTTTGATATGAAATCATTTGCTATATTTTTACACTGTTCTTGATTTTGAACATCCAATTGATATATGATGGGTTTACCACCTAACATTTCTACTTCTTTTGCTACATTATGTATCATCTCCTCACGACGCGAAGCAATTCCAATAGTGAACCCCTTTTTTGCATAGGCTTTTGCTAAGGCTTCTCCTATACCAGATGATGCTCCAGTAATAAAAATAGATTTCATTTAGATTTTTTCATTATCAATATAGAAAAAAATATAGATTATTGATCATAATTTTAAGATCATTCCCTCTCTAGCAACATTAAATCGTTTTGAACGAATATCATTAGTTACGGCACCATCCATGATTGCAGGATTGGAATGATTAAAGTGTATAAAATGGACTTTATTTCTATTTGTTGAGTTTAAATTATAAAGAAGATCTATTGATTCTACAATCAGAGGGTGAGGTATATCTTGCATGTTACGATTCGGTAATTCATTTTCAGAATAAAATGTACCATCGATTAGTGCATAATCAATATGTTGAATTAATTCAAAAATATTTTGATCCCATTTTTCCCATTTATCAATATCGGGGATATATAGAACTGATTTTTTAGGACCTATTATTTTTAGTCCAATGGTTTCGGAATATTCATCACGATGGGGGACTAAGAAAGGTTCAATAAATAATCTATCTGCTAATCTTATTTCTCTATCATTTTTCATTGATTTAATTTGAATATTTTTAAGATTAATAAGTTGCTCCCATGGTCCATTTGATTTTAAAAATGATTGCATTTTAGGCATTGCAAAAACTTTAATATTTTTTGTACCCATGACTTCTTTACCAAGATGAATTAAACCTGTATAATGACCTATATGGGCATGTGTTAGGAATATACCTTCAAGCTCAGTATTATACTTTTCAGTTACAATTTTATATTGAGTAGGAAAATCTGGCGTAGCGTCAATTATCCAGCTTTTTCCAGATTTTGGATCTATAATAGCAAGACAACTGACATTTTCTTTATGACCATTTTCCCATTTATCTTTACAGCATAAATTTTTACACCCAGCTTGAGGGGCCCCACCATCTTGCGCAATTCCTAAAATAATTAAATAAGGAGAATTATCAGAAAGGCTGAAGCTAATTGATAGAATTAAGATAAGGATAGATTTCATTTATAGTTTAATATTTATTTTTTTTCGATACATCCAATATAGTACTAACCAAAATCCAATAATATGTATAAAAGCAAATAACAAAGATCCATTTAAGTTACCTGCAATTGGAACACAGATTGTATTATAAAGATAATTATAAGCAGTAATTGATTTGCCATTGAGATTCAGTTTTATAGCAAGTATTGTTTTAGTCCATAATCCAGAGATGATAAAAAGAAAAATAGAATTGGTTCCAAATATTTCAAAAAACCAAAAAGGTTTTTTCCATTTTTGAATATTAATAATCCATGTCAATATAGCTAATAAGACTGTGGCGATACCTCCAGTAAATAAAACATAAGAGCTTGTCCACAATGCTTTATTAATTGGGAAAATTATTCCCCAAATTAAACCAATTACAATAATTGCTATCCCAAATATTGTCATTCTTTTTATACAATCGTTATAGTTTTTTGTTGTATGTAACATTCCACCAATAAGATACCCAATTAGAACGGTTGCGATAGTTGGTAAAGTGCTTAAAATACCTTCAGGGTCAAAGGGGATACCATATCCACGATATAAATGTTTTTCCCCAAGTAAAAAGATATCCAATTTTCTTACTAGATTAAATTCTAGACTGTAGGGGTTCGTAGATCCTCCAAAAAAAAGTATACCCCAATAGAATATTAAAATTCCAATAATTACAGGCATCAATTTCTTAAAGTCATATCGAATAATAAGCATCCCAGAAATAAAATAAGCAATCGCAATCCTTTGTAAAACGCCCATGAAACGAAATGTTGACCAATCCCAGTCTTGGCGGATAAATGGATAAGCAGTTATGAACCAACCTGCTAGGAATATTGAGAGAGCTCTAAAAAAAAGGTGTTTGTGAAATTTTTGAGATGGGAAATAATGCCATTTTACAAATGCAAACCGCATTGAAACACCTACCAAAAAAAGAAAAAATGGGAAAATTAAGTCCGTCATAGTACAACCATGCCATTGAGCATGAAGCAAGGGAGAATAGACATAGCCCCAACTTCCAGGATTGTTAACGAGAATCATAAGTGTAATAGTTATGCCTCGGAATACGTCTACAGAATAAATTCGTCTTGGTTCTGACATACTATTAGAAAAACTTAGATGTTTGTTTTACCATAATTAGAATGCATAGGAAGGTATTTTATCATTATAAAGCCTGGTATTGTTGCAAACATAACCCAAATAAAGAAGTAGTAATATCCAATTGTCTCTTGCATGAGACCACTAAACATTCCAGGTATCATCATTCCTAGTGCCATGAAACCAGTACATAGAGCATAGTGAGCTGTTTTATTTTCTCCATCAGCCACCATCATCATATATAGTAAATAAGCAGTAAAGCCAAAACCATAACCAAATTGTTCAATGGCTATAAATAAAATAATTAGTAAATAATTTTCAATTTGAGTTCCTGCCATAAATACATAGACTAAATCAGGAAGTTTCATTGCTAAGGCCATCCAAATAATCCAAAATTTTAATCCATGTTTAGATACAAAAAAACCACCTAGAATACCTCCAAGAGTTAACATGATTGTTCCTAAGGTACCATAAGCAAATCCATATTGTGTTGTAGTCATTGCAAGGCCACCATTTTCTATTGAATCAAGAAAAAATAATGGGGCAATCTTTACAAGTTGAGCTTCTCCAAATCTATATAAAAGAATGAAAGTAATTACTATCGCTATTTTTGGTTTTTTAAAGAAAGAAATAAAAATATTTAAAAAGTTTGTGAGGAGGGTAGAGACATTAATATTTATTGATTTCTTATCAGATTTTGGTAATGGTAGCACCCAATAATGATAAATTGAAAAAATGATAAAAAAACCACATAAAATACCAAAGGTCCAAGACCAAGCAATAATGATATCTCCTAACCATATTTCCATTTTTCCTGCAAACATGATAAGTAATCCCTGAGAAAAGAGTATTGCAAATCTATAAAATGTATTTCTTATCCCAATTAACCAAGCTTGGTCATGAGATGATAATGCAAGCATATAAAATCCATCTGCGGCAATATCGTGAGTAGCTGAACTAAATGCCAATAACCAGAAAAAAGCCATTGTATATTTTAGTGGATTTGATGTGGGTATAGTGAGAGCAACTCCTGCTAACCCAGCTCCAATAAAAATCTGCATAGCAACTATCCAAAATCTTTTTGTACGAAGTATATCTACGATAGGGCTCCATAATGGTTTAATTACCCATGGTAGGTATAGCCAGCTAGTATAGAGTGTTATATCTGTATTAGATAAATTTAATTTTTTATACATTATTACAGAAACGAGCATTACAAAAGCGTAGGGTAATCCTTCAGCAAAATATAATGAAGGAACCCAGGTTAGTGGATTTGTTTTTGATTTTGTCATCAAATTGTATAAAGTGTTTTTATTTCAGTATTAGAATAATAGTGAAATAAAATTTCATATGCTGATTTATTTGAAAGTGCCATACCTAATGCACCAATTTGGCATAATCCTACTCCATGCCCCCAGCCTGCTCCTCTAAATTTAAAAAAAGAAGGCAATGAACTATTTTTAGAATTTGTTTCAATTATGAACGCCGAACTAAATAAAAAGTCAGGATGAAGTATACGACGTATTTCATATTCACTGTTGATAGTTGTATTTATTTTAGTTTTTTTCTCTATCCCATGAATCTCTAATTTTGTTATTCTACCAGAAATACCTCTATCAATAGGCTTTATAGATAGAATAGAATCATAATTTTGTCCAGTCTTTTTAGATATTAACTCTGCTAAATCTCGTTGTGTGAATTGAACCTGCCATCTAAAGTAAGATTTAGTTTCATCAACATGGCCTAAATATTTATTAAGATTATTATTCTGCACAAATTTTGAACTACAATAGCAATTTTGATCATTAGTCATCCATTTCTTTAAATTTGATTTAGATTTAAATGTAGGGGTTTCTATTTGATCACCATCAAATATGGAACGAAGATAGGGCTTTGGCTCCATCTCCCACACATTTTCATTATTTTCTGATATTCCACCACAACTTTTAGAATATCGGGCATCACATATATGATCATTAAAAATTAAGACTTGACCAATAGTTTTATTTACTGCTTCTTGAGCGGCATCAGTAATAAAATCAGTTCCTTGATATCGTTGGCAACAATCATCATTGCATGCATCAAGACCTAGTTTGAGATGTTTTTGTTCAGTTGAAGCTAAAAGCCAAGATCTAGCAGCAATTGTTTGTGCTTCTAAAAGCGCTGGAGGGCAATTTCCACTCATTTCAGAAGTTGCTACACTAGCCAGATACTTTTCTAAAGTAACTTGATTAGTAATCAAAAGAGCTCCATCAATAAACCTGATTTTTAATTCACCTTCAATAGTAATAGTAATTTGTTTTTCCCAATGGAATCCTCTACCTACACAAATAGATGATAGATAATATTTTGAATAAGGAAGCTTTTTACCATCAAAAGTGTAATCAATTTCAAGTGATTGATTTATTTGTAAGTCTATTATTTTGATGGATTGTTTACGATCTTCAGGTAAGACAAGACCAATAGAGACGGTAGGCTCTGATGATGGGATTTGATTTTTTATGAGCATACTTTTTTCCAACCTGCACCTAATGCTGCGACTCTTCTATCTGATGAATATCTTATTGGGATATCTGTTTGTGAATGCAGTTTTTGTTTAAACACCGAGTTATTTTTGTGCAATATTTGGCCTAACCTTTGACCAATTATAATTGCATCAATTTTAGCATTATTATTATTAAAAAATTTGATTCGGTCATTAATTAAAATATTGAAAGCATCCACAGCCTTGTCAATTATTGAAGAATTATTATCTAATGAGAGAAGATCATCTAGATATTTTAATTTCTGTTTTTTTTTCTGATTCCAATTATTTATCATACTTTGTGGAGCAAGGTGTGATTCAATGGACTTGCCATCATCCAGCATTAGTTCCCATGAACGTTTCAAATCTGATCTTGTATTAAAATTGATTATTTTATTTTTTAAAATAATTCCATCTGCAATTCCAGTGCCTCCACCGATATAAATGATATTTTCACCTTGTTTTATTTTTCCAATATTTGATTTTGATTCGCCTAATACACAACATTCTGAATCACTATATGCGATATCTATTTCAGGAATTTGTGAATACAAATTAGGGATTCTTGGCCCATTAGCCATAATGACAATTCCAAATTGATTTTTTATTCCTGGAAAACATAAACCAATCATTTTTGATTTAGAATCAGAGATAACTTTTTGAATAGTTTTTATAATGACCTTACTTTGTTTGAGCTCTGCATTGTTTAAAGTGATGTTTGAGTTATGAAATTCATGTTGTTGTTGCGCTAAACTCATTGGTTTATAATTAGGATCCCAATCAGGATTTTCTGCATAACGTTGTTCAAAATGAAAATTACTCGGAGAGATTAATTGGCTCTCGGCTGAATAAATACATGATTGAGCCATAATTTTTGTAGCTCCACAATCGATACCAATAATTTTATTTTTATCCATCGATATTATATTTGATTTTTAAAGCGTTAATACGATCAATGGAAAGAGATACCCTATCTTCTGATATTTTTCCTGATTTAATTAAATGACAAATAGATTGGATACATTTCTCGATATAATTAGGATCATAATCCAGATTATTTCCAAGGCAGAATAAATCGACACCGGCATTTAACATTAATTCAAAGGTTGTATCTAAATCGTAATGATTTGAAATAGCTTTCATGCTTGGATCATCACAAATAATTACACCATCGAATCCTAAATCATTCCGGAGCATGTTTGTAATAATTTTTTTTGAAAGTGATGATGGCAAATTAGGATCTAATTTTTTATCAAAAGTATGGGCAATCATTATCATATTTAAATCATTAGATTGAATTAGTTCATCAAATGGTAACAGGTCTTTTACCGTCCAAGTATTAGAGATATCGGTATAGCCAAGATGTGTATCAGTCATTGCTGAACCTTGTCCGGGGAAATGTTTAGCGCAACTAATTATACCATATTTTTTTAATTCAGAAATAAAGATTTTTGAATGGAAGACTACTCTAGCAGGGTCATGAGATATTGCTCGACTTGATTCTCCTATAGTTGTTTTTGGCCCATAGTCTAAATCTAGAACAGGAGCAAAATTTAAGTTAATTCCACATTTGAAGAGAGTTTGCGCCAGAGAGTATGAAAATTGCTGTGTTATCATTTGATTATTTAAAGAACCAATTTTTTTCCAAGAAGGGCATTGTGAGAACCCATAGTCTGACTTTAATCTATTAACGGTACCACCTTCTTGATCAATACAGATTAATAAATGAGAGTCTGAAATAGATTGGAGATAATTAGTAAGGTTTTTTACTTGTTTTGGAGAATTAATATTTCTAGAGCCCAATCCTCCTATTTCTAAATCTTCATCATATAATATTACGCCTCCAACATTATATTTTTGAATATATTGTTCAATGAGTGATCCGGTTTCAGAATCTTTCCCACGAAATCCAGCAATGATTAATTGCCCAACAAGTTGTTCTAATGAATTTGACATCTTTAAAAATTAATTGAATAAATTAAATACTTAATGAAAACCTATTTAAAATATATATCTCCATTCTTAGTGTTTAGTCTCTCCGTGAATTTATGGATTGGTTGTGAAAAAGCAAATCAAACTGTAATGACAGGATTAGATATACTTGAGAAAAATAATTTTTCCCAATTAACTGGTAAACGAGTTGGTTTAATAACCAATCGCACAGGTATTAATAAAGATGGAATTCAAAATATAGATTTATTAATAGAAGCAGGGATATCCTTAAAAGCTATCTTTAGTCCAGAACATGGGTTTTATGGTAAGATAGATGCAGGGAAAAAAGTTCAGTCATCTATGAATAATCATTATGGAGTTCCATTTTATTCTTTGTATGGAGAGACAAAAAGTCCGACACAAGAGATGTTAAATGAATTAGATGTTTTGTTGTATGATATTCAAGATGTCGGGTTACGTTCATATACATATATATCCACAATGGGATTAGCTATGGAAGCAGCTGGAAGAAATAAAATTGAATTTATTATATTAGATCGCCCAAATCCAATTAATGGAATTAGAATGGAAGGAACAATTTTACATAAAAATTTCAAGTCATTTATTGGCAAGTTTCCGATTCCTTATATTTATGGTTTAACATCAGGGGAATTAGGAATTATAATTAATGAACAAAAGTGGATTGAAACTAAATGTGAATTGAATGTGATTAAAATGCAGAATTGGTCACGCAATATGTCATGGGGGGATACAAGACTGAATTGGGTACCACCTTCTCCAAATGTCCCAAATCCAAAGACGCCTCTATTTATGGCTTCAACAGGAATATTAGGTGAATTGGGTGTGTTTTCAGTTGGAATTGGTACAGAATATCCATTTGAATTTATTGGTGCACCTTGGATTAGTAAATTTATAATTGCGCAAAGATTGAATAATCTTTTTTTAGAAGATGTTTCATTTGATGCTTTAACATTAACGCCAAAGAAGGGGCTATATAAAGGGCAAGAAATTCATGGTGTTCGGATTCTTTATAATAAAAATGATTTATTAAGTTTAATGTTAATTCAATTTTACTTTTTAGGAGTTCATAATGAATTATACCCAGAAAAAAATCCATTTTTATTAGCTTCAAAAAACCAGATATCAATGTTTGATAAAGCTCTGGGGACAGATCTTATTCGTAAACAATTCGTAAATTCATTTAATCCAGAAGATATTAAACCAATTTTATGCCCTGATCTAATTAATTTTAAGAATATGATAGAATCTTTTTTGTTATATGAATAAACTTCTTCTTATTACCGTCTTCTTTTTTTTTGTTGGATGTGAAAGTAAAACAGATCCATTTAAATGGATTGAAACATTGCCAAAACCATGGATGCTAGATCAAAAAGAATTTGAAGCATTATTACCTGATTTTCAGGATAGATTCCCTGAATATTATCAGCGCCTTAAGGCATTAAATCTTTGGCGAGTTGGTACACCATACCGTGCGTTTTGTTTAGGTGAAGAAACAGGGCAAGATACTGATCCCTTAATCAGAATTGATTCATCAGATTGCACAGTCCATATATTAACTACTTTAGCATTTGCTGAAAGTTTTAATTGGCAAAGTGCAAGAGATATGATGGTCGATATCCATTATAAAATGGATAAAAATGGAATGAAAGTACCTACTTATCATACTCGATGGCATTTTACGTCAGATCGAATATTGAATCATTCCAAGACTATTGATATAACACCAATTATTGCACCAAGTTCAGAAATGGAATTTATAGATATTGTTTTAAATGAAAAAAATGATGGATCAGAATTCTTAGATCTTAATTGGAAGAATAGAGAGACTATAGGATTTATACCCATAGTAAACCTAAAAGATGAGCATTTAAAAAATTTACCTTCAGTTTGTGGAGTCGCTTTTGTTAAACGTAGCTATTTTCAAATGGGCATTGTGATTGCTCATGAAGGGTTCATGATTGATAATTCTAATCTAATTCATGCATCTTCAGAATATAGGGAAACCGTAAATATTAAATTGATGGATTATTTATATAAGAGCGGGGAGCCAAGATTTGATGGGGTAATGTTTTATAAGATAACTACTAATTAAGATTTAATTCTTTTTACAAATAGAAATGTTTCTTTTCTATGATGATTGAATCGAATAGAATTAGGGTCTAATGAATGGATCGCAACTTTCCCACCTTGATGGATGAAGTCCTTGCCATTTATGCAAATTCCTACATGTTTAATTTTATTATTATTGCCAAAGAAGAATAAATCTCCTGGCTGACTTTCGTTTAGTGGAATTTTAGTGCCTAGGAGTGCTTGTTGTCGTGCATCGCGAGGTAGTTGAATATTTTGGGTATTAAATACAGTTTGTGTGAACCCTGAGCAGTCATTGCCTTTTGTTGAATTTCCACCCCAAATATATGGTACTCCCATCATATTTTTAGCAGATGTTAAAAGAGAATTAATATTTATTTTTTTTTGATTATTAATTTTTGTTAAATCGGTTGATTTAACAAAACCTGTTCTTCCATCTGGTAAAAGTATTTCACACCATTTTAATAATTTCTTTAAAACAATAAGTCGATTATTTAGAACTAGATCATTTACTGGATCACTACCTGTTCGAGGTCTTGAATAGACTATAGAGTTCATTTTTATGACCTTATATGTAGCAAGGCTTTGCCATTTTTTTTTATCTTTTGTAGTACCTTTGTAAATTGCAGTTTCATTGATCCAGCCTATATAATTATAATGGGTTTGGCATTGGTACCATTCATCTACTTTTCTCAGTAGTTTAACTGGGTAACCCATTAGAGCTTGATCAACCATTTGAGATTTATGAGATGGCTCTTCTTTTAAAGGGGTTACGCTTACATTAACAATACCATACACACTATCTTTTAATATTTCATCAGGCAATAATACAATTTTGAAATCGATCTCCATAGAGTCTGCATATAATCTCAAATCTGAATAAGCAGATGAATCAGATGTATAACCAGAAATAGAATTACTAATTAAATTATTAACTAATGAAATCTCAAATACCCCTAGGGATTTATCAGGAATATATTTTTGTTGGATTGTCATTATATCTCTTTTTATACTTTGATCAATTATGCATCCATAAGAAAAAAATATTATAAATATGAAGAATGAATGATTTTGAATATTAGTGATTTTCATTTTACTAACCATTCACAAATGTTATCTTGAAGCTCTCTATACGGCAATGATGACCCGACATATCCATTAATGAGAATCGAAAAAGCTAGTGGCCCATATTTTTCAGAAAATAAATATCCAGAAAGTGTAGAGACCCCATATAATGAACCAGTTTTTGCTCTAATTTTTGTATTAATATTTTGGAACCTTTCTTCAAGAGTGGATTCTTTTTTACCTCCAGTCGGAAGGGCATTCAAAAAAGGTTTAAAATTATTATTTTCCCCCATATATGATAAAAGATCAACGATCTGTTTTGGACTTAATAAGTTAAATCTTGACATGCCTGATCCATCTACTATCTTTAATGCAGCTGTATCTAAATTTATACTATCTGATATGAAAGACTTCACGATATTGATTCCTTCTTCCCAATTTCCAGGATTATTTTTATTTGGGTTTAAAGATTTTACTAATAATTCAGAAGAAAGATTATTACTCTGATGCATCATCTGTTTTATAATGGATGATAAATTATTTGATTCATGAAAACCGATAAGTTCTGATTGGAGATTAACGTCCTGTTTAGTTAGATGTGCTACCGAGATATTATATTTTGTTAACATTTTATTAAAAATATGACCTGTAAAAAGAGATGGGTCATGAATATTCCGAAATAGGGTATCTGTTAATTCGGTAGTGAGTATTTCCCCATTAATTAAGAATGAATTTTTATTAGAAATCCAATCACGCTCAATTTTTAATTTTTTAAAATCGATGGTATCATTTACAGTAATTGAATTATTTGTAACAGTAATATAATCTGTTTTAGGGAAGAAATCGATGTTTGCAGTTTCGCCTAATTCTCCAGGACTTACGTAAAAATCAATACAATTATTATTGATTGATAGACCGCTAACCTCTGCGGCATGTTTCCAATAACCTCCATCCCACATCCAACCCTCACCGAACGCGATAGAGTCGATAATAAAAGGGTCTAAGAATAGTGTGTCAATCTTTTTAATTTTTGTTGATATAATTTTCGCGAGTGAATCTAGAGATTGGATTGAAAGAGTTGGGTCTCCGCCGCCTTCTAATATTAGGTTATTTCCTTTCTGATAGAGATTGGTTTTAAATTTATATTTATCACCTAAATATTCTAAAGCAGCAGCAGAAGTAATTAATTTGATGTTGCTTGCAGGGGTAAGTAAGCGATTCCTATTTAAACTATATAATGTTTGACCATTATTAAGTGAGCGTATTTCAATAGCAATATTGGCTTTTAAGTTTGATGATTGAATAATGTTTTCTATATTTTTTTTAAAGTACAAAGATCCTGAATGATCGATCTTTAATTTTGATGGAATACAGGATAGGCTGAAAAAAATAATGACAAAAATAAGATGCACTTATAAGTCTCCATCTGTATTGTCTTGTTTCTCAGATTCTTGAATATTTCGTGCTAAGTGGAAGATATAATAAATAGATTTTTCAATTTCATTTTCGGAGCACGAATAACAGCTACCTTTTGGTGGCATCACTCCACTTTCTCCAGTCATACCATCGATTACACTTTTATATAATTGGTCAAAACCTTTAGAAGCCAATTTATCAATTGGTTCTTTATCGTAAATGGAAGCTGCTCCCATATTGCCATAGGTATGACACCTAAAACATGTTGTAACCCAGACTGATTCACCAATGATTATATCTTTTCTAGAAAGATTTTTAAATTCATCTGTATTATAAATATTTATTGGTGGTTTTTTTTCACAACTAATTATTAAAAATAATAATAAAAAGAGAATTGTTCGTTCCATGAATATCCTTATTTTTTAGAAACATCAATCATATATCCAATCAAAACTTAATAATAAAATAATGCTTAAGATTTTAATTTTCACTTTTAGCTTTTCTGTATTATCAGCTGAGTATGGCGATATAATATCTCGCAATATTAAGAATAGTATTTTTGGATTTAAACAGACATTGTTAAAGAAACCTGGAAGAACAATCTTGGTTGCAGGTGCTATCGGAACAACAATTACTTATCAATTTGATAAACATACTCAAGAATGGTTCTTAAATAATCAACCTTTACCAGAATCTATAAATAAATTTGGGGATAATTATGGCAATTTATATTCAGGAATTATTGCTTTAAGTAGTGCTGCACTTCAATCTTATAGGTCCAAATCATCAATATCTTTTGAATATGCTTTTACCGCATTAGCAGTAAATGGAATGACTACAGTGTTCATTAAAGAATTAGCAATGAGGGAAAGGCCAAATAGCGCAGACCATCGCTCATTCCCTTCAGGGCATGTTTCTCATAGTTTTGCCACAGCATCTATTTTAAAAGAAATATTTGGTTGGAGTATTGGCACTCCTGCCTACATTTTAGCTATGATTACCTCGATGAATAGATTGCAAGATAATAAACATTATTTAAGTGATGTTGTATTTGGGGCTAGTCTTGGTACTGCTTTTGGAACTGGTTTTTCTAAAGTTTATTTCAATAATAAGAGAATTAGTATAAAATATAATCCAATCAACCATAAGGTATATTTTACATATTTATTGGATACCTGATTTTAAAATATCATGAATATGAATTATGCCATCTGGTTTTTTTAGGTCTGTGTTAGAATAGACAAATAAACAAGTTATCGAATATTTTTCCATAAGCTCTAGAGCTGATATCGCTAGAGTATCAGCGGTTATTGATTTCGGATTTTCTGACATTATAAAATTTGCAGTTTGATTAAAAACCTCAATACCTCCGTTCTCTATTCCACGTCTGATATCACCATCTGTTATTATACCAATCATTTCGTCTTTATTATTCAAGACCCCTGTCATGCCAAGTCCCTTTTCTGAAATGAGCAAAAGAGCTTCTTTAATATTCGCTGATTGATCTACAAATGGAATATCTTCTCCTTTATGCATTATTTGGTCGAGGGTAAGTAATAAGCGTTTTCCTAGCATCCCACCAGGGTGGAGTTCAGCAAAATCTTGCTTATTAAAACCACGTATTTCTAGTAAAGATATTGCTAATGCATCTCCCATTGCTAATGTAGCTGTAGTGCTTGCAGTAGGTGCGAGGTCTAAAGTGCACGCTTCCTTTTCTACTGAAGTATCTAAATAAATATCTGATCTTTTTGAGAGAGTTGAATTTTTACGTCCAATTAAACCAATGATTTTTACACCTTTTTTTTGTAAGGCAGGTAGAATCTGGATCAATTCCATAGTCTCACCACTATTTGAGATAATAAGTATAATATCTTTTTTGGTGATCATTCCTAAATCGCCATGAGTTGCTTCTCCAGGATGTACAAAGTGGGATGGGGTTCCAGTAGATGCCATAGTCGATGCAATTTTTTGAGATATAAGTCCGGATTTACCCATACCTGAAACAATTAATCTACCAGTACATTGTAAAATAGTTTGTACAGCAGATTCAAAATTAGAATTAATACGTTCACCAACAAGTGAAACTGCATTCGATTCTATATCGATAACACGTTTGCCGATAGATTGTATATCAGATGATTTCATAAGTTAAAATTTAATACCATTCATACAATGTGCTGATTAGTTTATATCCTAAAAATATTACGACAAATTATCATTGCATAAAAATTCTTGATAATTTATTTCCTAAATTTATAAAAAAGGAAGACTATGAGAATCTCTATTGAATATTGTAATATATGAAATTATTTTCCAAGAGCGTCCAGTTTGGAAGCTGAACTAAAATCAAAATTCTCTATACTTAAAACAGAATTAATTTCTAGTGGAGGAGGTGTATTTGAAGTTGTATTAGATGGGAAGTTAATTTTCTCTAAAAAATCATTAGATAGATTCCCAGAAAAAGATGAGATTGGAAAACTAATAAAACAGCATTTAAAATAATTTGTTGATAACTATTCACTCTAATAGTAAAGATTATAAGATAAATCTAATGAAAGGTATTGATCTTTCAATACCAAATAATTTTGATGGATCTTCCCCAAGGTTTTTTGACGCAAAATCTCCGCAAATCAGCTTAGCCAAATCTGATAATTTTATTGGAAGTATTAAGGAGGGAGGAAGTTGCAATGTTCCAATTGCTGAAGTGGATATTCATTGTAGTGGTACACATACAGAATGTATTGGACATATCGATGATTCCGGGATAAAAATTTCCGATGTCATTCCGAATACTTTTTTATTGTCACAATTGATTACGGTTAATTTATTTCAAAAATCTAGCACGGATGAATCTTATCATGTTAAATGTGATAATGATAAGATTATCTCTGTTCAATCATTACGTGGTAAACTTTCTAATAATATTAAAGCATTAATTATAAGAACATATCCAAATAAATTAGATAAAATAAAACGGGATTATAATTTGCATCCTGCTCCTTTTCTTACTCATGAATCAGTTGATTATTTAATTGAAAAAAAAATTGAACATCTGCTCATTGATATACCATCAATTGATAGAGCAGATGATAATGGTAAGCTTAATAATCATCATCACTTTTTTAAATTTGGGAAAACAATTTCAGAGTTACTTTTTATTCCAGATAGCCTAGATGATGGCCTAGGTTTCACCCAAATACAAATACCTAATTGGGGATTAGATGCTGCTCCGAGTAGGCCAATATTTTATCCTATTTCTTCATAAAATTATTCTTTAGAGTTCAAATTATATTGTAATTTTTAGTAGAATAATTTTGAATTATAGATTAATAATTATTTATAAGAGTTCAGAAGATTCATAGATTGAGATCTACTTAAATTTTTTTAAAAATATATATTCTTGAGGAGTAATAAGTTATGGATGACATAAAAAGTGTCATTACTTGTGACCTAGATGGTAAGGTTGAAACATTTAGTAAGGGTGCAGTTAAACTTTTTGGTTATAGCGAAGATGAAGTAGTTGGTAAGATGAGAGTTAGTGATTTTAGTGACGGACAAGTGGTTCTTGGGCATGTTATAGGTTGGCTTGATACAGCTGTTAAAGAAGGTAAATGGGAAGGGGAGACTGCTTTCTTGCATCAAGATGGGACTGAGATTGCATGTCGTATCAAAATTACTCCAACCAAAGATAATAATGGAGAGCACATTGGCTATTGTGGTGTAACAACACCCTTAGAAGATAAAACACCTGACCAAGTAAGACCCAAAATTGATCTTATGACTAAGATCTTTACATGGGTTGTAATTATGCGCTTACCTTTTTTATCAGCGACTCTTGTACCTATATTAGTTGGAGCGGCTGTTGCTAAATTTGTGACGGGCAATCCAGTAGACTGGGCTTGGTTTGGCCTTACTTTACTTGGTGGATCTTTATTGCATATAGGCACTAATACATCTAACGATTATTTTGATTATAAGAGTGGAACAGACCAAATTAACTATAATTATAGTAATGTCGGCCTGAATGGTGGAAGTAGAGGTATTCAGATGGGCTTAATTTCACCAAAAGGAGTACTGACTGTAGCAATAGTTACATTTACTCTAAGTGCTATTGTAGGTGTACCTCTTATACTCAAATCAGGCATCTCTATTTTATGGCTTGGATTAACAGGGTTTTTATCTGGATTATTTTATACTGCTCCTCCTTTTCGGTTTGCATCTAGGAAGGGTATGGGAGAGCTGCTGATTGGTTTAAATTTTGGGCCTTTAATGGTTGCTGGAAGTGCACTGGTACAGACAGGTCAACTTCTCCCAGAAGCTTTTTTAGCAGGTATCCCCATAGGATTTTTAATAGCTGCTGTTGTTTATGTCAATGAGTTTCCCGATCATGATAGTGATAAAGCAACTGGGAAAAATACTTTGATTGTCGTTTTTGGCCCTGAAAAAGCTCGGGCTGGTTATGTATCTTTAGTGATTGGAGCATTTCTGAGTGTAATACTATTGGTACTATATAATATTTTTCCTTCACTAATTCTGATTTCACTTTTAGCCTCATATTTTGGTGTAAGAGCAATTCAAACCTTATATAGGCATTATAATAACAGGCTTCTCGAACCTGCAAATTGGGGCACAATTATAATGCATAGTGCTACCGGTATATTGCTTTTTATAGGCATTTGGTTCGGATAGGTATATAGAATTATATAATTTCAATTATTTTTATAAAAAGCTCCTTTTAAGGGGCTTTTTATTTGTATAAAACTAAAAGGTTATGTAATATACTTACGAGTAACTTACGATTATTAAATTAATAGGATAAAATCATGATACATATATTTAAAAATAAGAATCAAAAGAAATCATATTTGTCTGTAATTCGTGCGATTTCTAGATTAAATAAATATGAAGAGCAACTATCAAGTCAATCGATAGTGTGGAATAGAAGATCTATAATAAAAGATTTTTATATTAATTCATGATGCAATCCTTATCTCCTAAACTGAAAAGATTTCTGGAGTTTGTACAGCGATTCACGTTAATACATCATCATCCACCTTCTTATGAAGAAATCATGGCTAATTTAGGATTTGGTTCATTGGGAACAGTAAACTGGTATGTAAAAACCTTGGAAGACGCAGGGTATATTTCACGTGTAAAGGGCCCCAACGGTAAGCGAGCGCTCATGCTACTTCATAATGAGCAAACCACAACTACATCTGCTCGTTTACCGCTGCTGGGACTCATTGCTGCTGGTGAACCAATTGAAGCTCTAGAAAATCCAGAAATGGTAGATGTGCCTTCATCTTTATTGCACCCAGATAATTATGTCTTACGAGTAAAGGGTGACTCAATGATCCAAGAGAATATTTATGATGGTGATTTTATTATCGCAAAAAAGACAGCAACAGCTCGACCTGGACAAATTGTGATAGCGATTATTAATGGAGAAGCGACATTGAAATGTTATGTGCCACAATCAGATTGTATTGAACTTCATCCTAGAAATCCAGATTTCCCAATTATTAAAATTGATTCAAAAGATGATTTTCATATAAATGGCGTGCTTCTTTATTCTTTCCGAAATTATTTGAGCTAGGTTTGTGTAAATACTTGGCTTTTATTATTTATTGGAAGTAAACAATTGATCTAAATGTTCAGGGTAAGTTGTTATTGGCGTAATACTACGTAGGCTATCAGCAATTTTGGTTAAGTCTTCTTTTTGAATATTAGTTTCACTATCATATAGATTAGATAGGAATACTTGGCTTAAAAACCTATCACGACTATCTTGTATTTTTAGTGTTACACTGGGATGGTTTCCAAGCCCACGTTTTCCACCTTCTTCTGAAAGAATTTTATTTCTAAGGGTATGATAAAAAATTGTTTTAGGAGGTTGATTTTTTTGTGGTGCAAGAAATTGAATACCATCAATGTAATCCTGAACCAAAAATGAACCATCATCATATTGAGCAAGAGGGAGGTGTGATAGATCTCGTAAATTGGTAATAAGATCTTTTAAAATCTCGCTTTTTTGTTCAATCAATACTTTATCATCAGTTCGTAATTGTATTAATTGAAATATAGCTTTTGTGACATCTTCAATGAGACGATCATCTAAAAGAATATTTTTGTCTAGCATTATTTGATTCACGAATTGGTCAGACTGAATTTGTTGTGATTTTTGAATAATAGTGTTTCTGATTCGATTTTTATTATTCTGAAACTCTGCTTCATCAGTAATCATTTGATTCTTTTCATTTAATTTTCTCAAAATATGCCAGCCAAATGAAGATTGTACAGGTAGGGAAATTTCATCTAGTGCCATATCAAAGCCAATTTTTTCAAGATTTGGGTCTAAGGCATTATACGGTAGCCATCCAAGATCACCTCCTGACTGTTTGAATTTTTCTTCACTAAAAGTGTGAAAAGCAATTGAATCAAATTTTTCTGGATTAGAGAGTAATAAAATATAGATTGAATCTGCATCATTCTTATTATTAAAAAATAAGTGCTTAAAATGACATTCTCGTTTTGACCAAATATAATGAGTTCGAATTTCATCTTCATCGACTTCAATTTCTTGATTCAGAATTTCTTCATAATATAATTCATCTCTTAAGAATCTGATTGAATCTAAAAAAAGATATCGTTGAGCTAAAGAATCTAGTTGCAGTTGATTACGTAACGCGGCTTCTGAAAAAAGTTTGTTTCGTATAAGAAATTCAAAATGACGGTTACGTTCAAACTCAGAATCTTGTAATTGTGTCTTTATTAATTTATTCGAATAAGATTCGGCAAATTCGAATGATGTAACTTTTCTTGATCCGACATTGGCTAAGACATCATTATTTGGTTTATTTTCGCAGGAAAGGATGAAGAACAAAAAAAGTAATATAATATATCTATTATGCATAGTAAAAGTTATATACTAAATATCATAAATAAAAAAGGGGGAGTTATAGAACTCCCCCTTTTTTAACATTCTAAATGACAGATTATTTCAAGAGAAGCATTTTTCCTGAAAGAATTCGTCCGTTTGATTCAATATTGTAAAGATACATTCCTGATGGTACATCTTTACCATAATTATCTTTTCCATTCCATGTAACAGAATAAGAACCAGAATTCAACGCATTGTTCTGAAGTGTTCTGACTTCTTTACCAATTAAGTTAAAAACTTTTACTGAAACATGTGAGTTAACATCTATGTTAAATCGGATTGCAGTTGTTGGGTTAAATGGATTAGGATAATTACCATATAATGCAAATTCACTTGCAACCATTTCATGATCCCCAATCATTGATAACCATGGATTATCAGAATTGTTATCCCCAAAAGTACCTTCGACTTGTAAAACACCAGATGTGGCACTTGGGATATAGGCAACATAATCTGTACCAAACCCAGCTTCATTATCCATTGCACCATTCTCACCAGCGACAGAATCAATACCAGGATAGTAAGCACCAAACTTATATGTAAAGACATTTGCATGCCCCGCTGGTAGGACCATAGATGTCATATAAACTCCATCTCCATCACTATCTGTTAGACGAGGCACATCAGGACTTGTTGGGTCTACACAATCAGCTCCCATACAATTACCCCATGTATACCAGCCATTCATAAAGGATCCATTCAGAATAATCGTATCTGGTGCTACAGGGAAAGGTAAGCCACTGTTATAGTTTAATGTACCTTCATTCCATGTAATATGCATTTCAACGGTGACTTCATTTTGTAACTCACCTGTTGGTAGAATATTTGGCAATGCAGGATCAAGCGTTATATTATCACCTGTCCATGTAAAAGTTCTATTATCGCCAACTTCCCATCCACTATTATTCCAGCTGTCATCTGGATTTGCTTTAAACTTCCATTCAACCACGTCACCAGGATAAGCTGCATAATCCACAGTAAATGTAAAAAGTTCAGGGTCGGTTAAATCTTCTTCAAACACATCTCCAGCACTCCATGGATCACCAGTATTCATTGGTCCTCTCATTTCTAATGTATGAACTGAAGGATCAAAGCCATAACTAAGTAATTCGCTCATATCAGCTTGCAGTGTGACAGTTGCAGTATCAGGTGCTTCACCAGAACAAGTTGTACAAGATGTATAACAAACAGGATCAAGTGTTTCATCACTTCCTCCTACTGTATAAGTTCGGTTAAATCCACCATAGCCATCATCTGCTCCACAATCAGCTAAACCACTACCATTTTCCCAAGCTGTACCATTAACATATTTCCAGAGATGGGTATCCCCAGTGGTAAGTGGTAAAGTTATCGTATAAACAGTAGATGCTGAATCAGGTGTCATTACGTGACTCCCAGCAGTCCAGCCATTCATAGATCCTGCAATGGATACACTACCAGAGTCAGCAACGGTTTCATATTGCATGTCAACACGAAATGTGACATAGACTTCAGTACAAGATATGCAACTCTCCCAGCAAACAGGTCCGGCATCTAAAGAATCAGTATCTGCTGGTATTGTTAGTGTACGATTACCACCATCAGCTCTACAAGGCATTCCTCCTTCGTAGGTTGCACCAGCCCACTCATCATCACTATCTGCACCCCATGAGTTCCCATTAATAAATTTGAATTCAAAACTCCCAG